>JADMIO011020002.1_pt1 | contig 57899 bp, 29 predicted proteins | sample 8958161 | NCBI WGS metagenome assembly JADMIO01 (sample SAMN16585339, study PRJNA669376) | soil metagenome | isolation source: Crop rotation soil | place: USA: Cullars Rotation, Alabama | collected 2011
CGAAGTTGATCACGCTGTTGCTGACGAAGTTGCTGCCGTTGACCGTGAGCGTCACGGCCGCGCTTCCGGCCGTCGCGTTGTTCGGCGTGAGCGAGGTCAGCGCCGGGGTCGGGTTGGCGATGGTGAACGTCGACGCGTTGGACGTTCCGCCGCCCGGCGCCGGATTCACGACCGTCACCGAGACGGTTCCGCCCACGATCGACACCGCCGCCGTCGGGATGGCCGCCACGATCCGAGACGACGAAACGTAGGTCGTCGCCACGTTGGCGCCGTTGAAGGTCGCTTGCGAAGCGGCGACGAAGTTCGTGCCGTCGATGGTCAGGTTGAAGTCCGGGCTGTAGCGGGCGGTGCTCGCCGGCGTCAGCGCGGTGATCGTCGGAACCGGGTTCGTGATCGAGAAGCTGAGCGCGTTCGACGTACCGCCGTTCGGCGCCGGGTTGGTCACGGTGACCGACGGCGTGGACGCAGTGGCCAGATCCGCGGTCGAGATGACCGTGGTCAGCTGGCTCGTCGACACGAAGGTCGTGGTCCGCGCGGTACCCGCGAAATTGATCACGCTGTTGCTGACGAAGTTGCTGCCGTTGACGGTGAGCGTCACGGCCGCGCCGCCCGCGGTCCCGGTGCTCGGCGTGAGCGAGGTCAGCGTCGGGGTCGGGTTGGTGATGGTGAAGGTCGCCGCGGCGGACGTTCCGCCGCCCGGCGCCGGGTTCACGATCGTCACCGGCACGGCCGCGCCGACGATCGAAACGGCGGCCGCCGGGATCGCCGCGAGCACCCGCGTCGCCGAGACGTAGGTCGTGGTGACGTTGCTCCCGTTGAAGGTCGCCTGCGAGCCCGCGACGAAGTTGGTGCCGTCCACGGTCAGCGTGAAGTTCGCGCTGTAACGCGCGGTGGTCGCCGGAGTGAGCGTGGTGATGGTCGGCGCCGGGTTGTTGGTCGTGAAGCTGAGCGAGTTCGAGGTCCCGCCGTTCGGCGCGGGGTTGGTCACGGTGACCGCGGAAGTCGCCGCGGTGGCCAGGTCGCTGGACGGGATCACGGTGGTCAAAACGCCGGTCGACACGAAGGTCGTGGTCCGCGCCGTTCCTCCGAAGTTGATCACGCTGTTGCTCACGAAGTTGCTGCCGTTCACCGTCAGAGTGACGGCCGCGCTGGGCGCCGTGGCGCTGCTCGGCGTGAGCGAGGTCAGCGCCGGGGTCGGGTTGCTGATGGTGAAGGTCGACGCGTTGGACGTTCCACCGCCCGGCGCCGGATTCACGATCGTCACCGAGACGGTCCCGCCGACGATCGACACCGCGGCCGTCGGAATTGCCGCCAGCACGCGGGTCGCCGAAACGTAGGTCGTGGTCACGTTCGCGCCGTTGAAGGTCGCCTGCGAAGCCGCGACGAAGTTCGTGCCGTCGATGGTCAGGGTGAAGTTCGGGCTGTAGCGCGGGGTCGTCGCCGGCGTGAGCGTGGTGATGGTCGGCGTCGAGTTGTTGATCGTGAAGGTGAGCGTGTTCGACGTGCCGCCGTTCGGCGCCGGGTTGGTCACGTAGACGCCCGGGGTCGAAGCAGTGGCGAGATCCGCCGTCGAAACGACCGTGGTCAGCTGGCTGGTGGACACGAAGGTCGTGGTCCGCGCGGTGCCCGCGAAGTTGATCACGCTGTTGCTGACGAAGTTGCTGCCGTTGACCGTGAGCGTCACCGCCGCGCCACCCGCGTTCGCCGTGCTCGGCGTCAGCGAGGTCAAAGCGGGGGTCGGGTTGCTGATGGTGAAGTTTGCCGCCGGCGACGTTCCACCGCCCGGGGCCGGATTCACGATCGTCACCGGCACGGTCGCGCCGACGATGTCCACGGCCGACGCCGGAATCGCCGCCAGGACCCGCGTCGCAGAGACGTACGTCGTCGTGACGTTGCTGCCGTTGAAGGTCGCCTGCGATCCCGCGACGAAGTTGGTGCCGTCCACGGTCAGCGTGAAGCCGGCGCTGTAGCGTGCGGTGCTCGCCGGCGTGAGCGTGGTGATGGTCGGCGCCGGGTTGGTGGTCGAGAAGTTGAGCGTGTTCGACGTCCCGCCGTTCGGCGCGGGATTGGTCACGGTGACCGCGGAGGTCGCCGCGGTGGCCAGGTCGCCGGCAGGGATCACGGTGGTCAACACGCTGGTCGACACGAAGGTCGTCGTGCGCGCCGTGCCGCCGAAGTTGATCACGCTGTTGCTGACGAAGTTGCTGCCGTTGACGGTGAGGGTCACCGCCGCGCTGGGCGCGGTCGCGGTGCTCGGCGTCAGCGAGGTCAGCGCCGGCGTCGGGTTGGTGATGGTGAAGGTCGCCGCGTTGGACGTGCCGCCGCCCGGCGCGGGATTCACGACGGTCATCGAAACCGCGCCTCCGACGCCGGTGAGCGACGCCGCGGGAACCACGGCCAAGAGGCGCGTCGCCGAGACGTAGGTCGTCGCGACGTTGCTGCCGTTGAACGTCGCCTGCGAACCGGACACGAAGGCCGTGCCGTCGATGGTGACCGTCACGGTCGCGCTGTAGCGGGCGGCGCTGGCCGGCGTGAGCGTGGTGATGGTCGGCGTGGCGTTGTTGGTCGTGAAGGTGAGCGAGTTCGACGTGCCGCCGCCCGGCGTCGGGTTGGTCACCAGGACCGCCGCCGTTCCGGCCGTCAGGAATTCGGTCGCCGGAATGACCGCGCGGAGCACGCCGGTGGACACGAAGGTCGTGGTCCGGGCGACGCCGCCGAAGCTGATCACGCTGTTGCTCACGAAGCCCGCGCCGTTGACGGTCAGCGTTATCGCCGCGCTGCCGACCGGTGCGTTGCTCGGAGCGAGCGAGGTCAACGACGGCGTGGAGTTGGTGATGGTGAACGACGCGGCGGGCGAAGTGCCGCCGCCCGGCGCCGGGTTCACGACCGTCACCGGGACGGCCGCGCCCACGATCGACACCGCCGCCGCCGGGATCGCCGCGATCAGGCGGTTTCCGGAGACGAAGGTCGTGGTGACGTTGGCGCCGTTGAACGTCGCTTGTGAGCCCGCGACGAAGCTGGTGCCGTCGATGGTCAGGTTGAAGCCGGAGCTGTAGCGCGCGGCGCTTCCCGGCGTGAGCGTGGTGATCGCCGGGCTCGGGTTCTGAATCGCGAACGAGGCCGCGTTCGACGTTCCGCCGCCGGGGCTGACCATCGTGACGCTCACCGTTCCGGCCGTCCCCAGCGCAGCGTTCGTGATGACCGCGGTCGCCAACGTCGGAGAGACGATCGTGGTCGCGACGTTCGCGCCATTGAACGTGGCGATGCCGCCGGTGACGAAGTCGGTGCCTTCGATGGTCAGGGTGAAGGTGCCCCCGTTGACCAGCGCGGTGCTCGGCGTGAGCGACGTGATGGTCGAGGACGCGTTGTTCACGGTGAAGGTCAGCGGGCCCGACGTTCCACCGCCCGGCGCGTCGTTGACGACGGTGACCGTGCGCGAGCCCGAGGTCGCGATCGCGCCGGCGGTCACGGCGCCGACCAGCTGCGTCGGCGAGACGTAGGTCGTGGTGACGGCGCTGCCCTGGAACTGAATGGTGCTGCTCGGGACGAAGTTGGTTCCGTTGACCGTGAGCATGAACGAAGCGCTGCCCGCGGTCGTGTTGTTCGGCGCGAGCGAGGTCAGCGTGGGCGCCGGATTGTCGACGCTGAAGGGGAGGGCGTTCGACGCACCTCCGCCCGGCGCCGGATTCACCGCCACGACGTCGAACGACCCCGCCGCCTCGACGTCCGCGTTGGTGATCGCCGCGAGCAAGCGCGTGGCGGAGACGAAGGTCGTCGTGACGTTCGCGCCGTCGAAGGTGACCTGTGCTCCGCTCACGAAGCCCGACCCCTCGACGGTCAACACGAAGTCGCCGCTGTTCGCGATCCGATTGGACGGCGTGAGCTGCGTGAGGATCGGCGTCGCGTTGCCGACCGCGAAGGGCAGCGCCTGAGAAGTGCCGCCGCCGGGCGCGCCGTTCACCACCGCGACGTCGAACGTCCCGCCCGTCTGGAGCGCCTGCGCTGGAATCTGCGCCAGGAGCTGATTCGGCGAGACGTAGGTCGTGGTCACCGCCGTTCCGTTGAAGGTCACGGTGCTGGTGGCGATGAAGCCGGAGCCGGCGAGCGTGAGGACGACCGGCGCGCCTCCGATGCTGGAGCCGGAGGGGGAGATCGAGGTCAGGATCGGCGCACCGTTCACGACGGCAAAAGCCACCGCGTTGCTGCCCGCCGAGCCGGGGTTGGTGACGACGACGGACCGGTCGCCGGTCGTGGTGATGGAGGTCGCCGGGACGACGACGGTGATCTGCGTCGGCGAGACGACCGTCGAGGCCAGCGCAGCGCCGCCGAAGGTGGCGGTGGCACCGGTCGCGAAGCCCGAGCCGTCGATGGTCAGCGTGAACTGGGCGCTGCCGGCGACCGCGCTGGTCGGGGTCAACGTCGTGATGATCGCCGCTTGCGCGGTCACCTCGAAGTTGCGCGAGTCGGAGCCGCCGCCCGGCGCGCCGTTGGTGACGGTGACGGCGTAGCTGCCCGAGGTCGCGATCGCGGAGGCATCGATCGCCGCGGTCAGCTGGCTTTCGGAGACGAAGGTCGCGGTGACGGTCGAGCCGTCGAAGGTCACGGCCGAATCGGGGACGAAGCCGCTGCCGGCGATGGTCAACACGAAGCCCGTGCTACCGGCCAGGCGGCTCGACGGCGTCAGGGACGTGATCTCCGGCTCGGCGTTTTCCACCGCCAAGTCGACGCTGTTGCTGCTCGGCGTGCCGGGGCCCGGATTTACGACGATCACCCCGCGCGGGCCGGGGACCGTGAGGTCGCTGGCCGGGATGACGGCCAAGAGCTGCGTCGGCGAGACGAAGGTGGTCGTTCGGTTCTGACCGGCGACCGTGACGGTCGCGCCGCTGAGGAACGACGATCCGTTGATGGTCAGCGTCAGCTGGGCCGCGCCACGAAGGACGCTCGACGGCGACAGGGAGGAGATGACGGGCGCGGGCGCGCCGATCGCGAAGTCACGCGAGGCGGTGCCACCGCCCGGTGCCGGGTTGGTGACCACGACCGCCGCGACGCGCGGATTGAGGATGGCGCTCGCGGGGATGACGACCGTGATCAGCGTCGAGGACTGCACCGTTCGCGCAACCGTGGCGCCATCGAAGCTCACCGACGACGTGGGAACGAAGCCGCTGCCGACGATGGAGAGCGTGAAGGTGTCGCCACCGGCCGCGGCGGCTGACGGGCTGAGCGACGTGATCGCCGGCGCGGGGTTCACGCCGTTGAAGGTCTGCGGCGCGCTCGTTCCGCCGCCGGGCGCGGGCGTCACGACCGTCACCACGTGCGGTCCGGCGGTCACGGCCGATCCAGGCACGACCGCGGTGAGCTGGCCCGGTCCGACGACGGTGGTCGGAACGTCGACGTCGTCGAAGCGGACCGTCGAGGAGGGTGAGAAGTTGGTGCCGATCAGAGTGAGGGTCACCGCCGTTCCAACCGAGCCGGAAGAGGGCGTGAGCGACACGAGCGCCGGCGCGCCGTTGACCACGTGGAGCGGAAGAACGTTGCTCTCGCCGCCGCTCGCACCCGGGTTCGAGACGCTGACCGACTTGTCGCCGGCACTGATCAGGGCAGCCGCGGGCACCGTCGCGTGCAGCTCGGTCGCGGAAACGAACATCGTGTCGAGCTCGACGTCGTCGAGCAGCACGACCGCATCGGGTGCGAAGCTCGATCCGGTCACCACCAGCGCGGTCGCGGCGCTGCCGGCGCCGACGGTGTCGGGCGCGATCGCGGTGATGATGGGCGTTCCGGCTTCGATCGTGAACTGCGCGCTGTCGCTGCCGCCCGCGCTTCGCGAGTTTCGGATCACGACGTCGACGACCCGCGCGTTCGCGAGCAACGCCGCGGGAACGACGATCGTCACCTGGGTCGAGCTCACGAAGGTGGTGGCGACGCCCTGGCCGCCGAAGGTGACGGTGGACGACCGAGCGAAGTCGGTGCCGTTGATGGTGACGACGAGGTTCGGACTGCCGACCCGCGCGCTGGACGGCGAGAGCGAAGTGATGTTCGGCGAGCACGGAATGCAGAAGGTGCCACCGCAGTCGATGCCGGTTTCGGGCGCGGATTGCACGCCGTCGTAGCACGCGTTGGCCTTGCAGGTGCCGTTGTCGAAGGTGTCGCCGCGCAAGAGGCTGGGGCTTGCGGGAGACGAGTATGCGGCGGTCTGCGTGATCTGTGTTTCGTAGAAGTCACGCGCGGTCCTGCCGCCGCTCTCCGCAAAGGCGAGGATGTTCGGGTACAGCTCGTGGATCGCCACCTGCTCGCGCGGGTACGCGGCGTTGACGGGAAGCGTCAGCGCGAAGGGGATGCCGCTGTTCTCGACGAAGCGGCGCGTCTCGCCGGACTTGTCGATGCCGGTATTGAACAGGGCGCGGTTCATCGCGGCGGTGCCGTCGAAGATCGGGAGGTGGATCTCGAGAGACCGGTCGCTCGCGCGGAAGATGAAGAGGTCGTAGGGCGCGTTACCCATCGGCAGATCGACCGGCGTACTGAACAAGATCTCGACCGCGACCGACGCGGCGAGCTCGCCGCTCTTCTCGGGATCGCTGTTGATCGTCCCGGCGCGATTGCCGAACAGCTCACGCAAGTTCGGGATGACGACCAGCGTCAGATCTTGATCGGCGGTCGAGGGCTGGAGCGTCACCGTGCCGGTGCCGGTGTACAGCTTGACCGTCGCGCCCTCGATCGGCACCGGAATGCGCCAGCCGAGGCCGTTGTCGAAGACGCCGCCCAGCGCGAGCACGGAAACCGAGAGGCGCACGCCCGCGGTCTTTCCTGCGGCGTTCTGCTTCGCGATCACGTTGTGGGCGATGACCACGTCGTTGAAGTCCAGGTCCGAGGTGTTCGGCCACTGGTCTTCGAAGATCGTGATCGCGAACTGTCCCCGCGCCGGTTGATAGGCTTCACTCACCGCCGTGGGATCGCAGGGGAAGAAGTCCACGGCGTCCGGCGTCCCGTCCCCGTCGAAGTCTTGAGCCTGCGCCGAGCGTGCGAAAAAGGACGCGGCAGCTAAGGAGAGAGTGAGCGCAACGGCGGAAGGGCGGAGCATACGAGCGGCAACATATGTCCGCGGACGAATGCGCAGAATGTACGACCTCGCGAAAAGACGTGCGGCAGGCTACACCGGTGTCGGGACCCGTTCAGAGCTTCGGAAGGGACCTGAAAGACTCCCTGTCGGAATCCTGGGTTGCGGTGCGACCTACGTTCCCCGTCGGCCGTCTCGTTTTGAGCCATCGCACCTGCCCGATTGCTCGGTCGGCCACGCGCACGGCTCATTCCCAGGACCCCGATGAACAACAAGCTGATCCTCTTCGCCGCGAGCTTGGCCTCCGCGGTGCCCGCGACTTCGCGCGCGGCTACGGTTTATTTCACCTTCGACGACGGCCCCGGTCCGTATTCGAGCGAGATCCTCGACCTGTTCCGCGACAACGGAAACGGTCAGGCCACCTTCTTCTTGGTCGGACAGCGCGTGGTCCAAAATCCGGCCACGATCCAGCGGATGCGGGACGAAGGTCACTTGCTCGCGAACCACACGTACACGCATCCCAATCTCACGACGTTGACCGAGTCCCAGCTCAAGGATCAATTGACGTCGACACAATCGGTGCTGGGCTCGAACGCGAGCACCTGCTTCCGCCCGCCCGGCTTCGCGACCAACGCCTCGGTCGAGCAGTGGGCCAAGGAGCTCGACCTCCGTCAGGTGATGGCGACGGTGAATCCGCAGGATTGGCGCTACCCCAACGATTCGCAGCGCATCTACGACTTCATCACCGCGAACGTGTTCGACGGGGCGGTGGTCGTGTTGCACAGCGAGTTCCACCGCTGGTCGGTCGACGCGCTCCATCGCCTGCTGCCCGAGCTCCGGCGGCGGGGCTACGAGTTTCGCGCGCTGCCCTACTGTCGGAACGCCACGCTCAAGGTGATGGCGCTGGGCGATTCGATCACCCGCGGTTACGGCCAGGACGGCTCGAGCTACCTCGCGAGCTACCGGACCAAGCTCGATCAGAACCTCCGCACCGGCGCGTTTCCGAGCGGCTTCAACTGGCGCTGGGTCGGGTCGACGCCCGACGAACCGGTGATCGGCTTCGATCACGAGGGCCACAGCGGCGCGACGGTCGAATGGATCTACGCGAACGTCACGAGCTGGCAGGCCCGCTACCGGCCCGACGTCATCCTCCTCCACATCGGTACGGAGAACGTGAGGAAGGGCGAAGCGGCAGCGGTGACCGAACGAAGGATCGCGACGTTGCTCCGCCGCATCCGCCAGAATCAGCCGGCGGTGAAGGTGTTCGTCGGTCGCTTGGTCGACGTGGCGAAGAACGTTTCGACCAGCGAGCAGCAACGCAACGTCGCGCTGGCGAACCTACTCGGCGCGACCGTGGTGAACGCCGGTGGCGCGAGCAACAACTTCTACGCGGTGGACTTCCGCGACATCGGTGGTGAAGCGCTGTACGACAAGTACCACCCGAACAAGTTCGGCTACTCGAAGATGGCGTACCGCTGGTATCAAGCGCTGCGCGGCGGCCGTCTCCCGGGCTCGGCAGCGTGGGGGCGCGTTCCCGACCCTTACGCGCAGACCACCGCCGAGATCTGCCATTACAACTACACGACCCGCCGCAAGGTGTGTGCGACCGAGCGCGTCAACGACGGCCGCTGACTCGGCGCTTACCCCTTCGCCCTCGCGTCTCAGTTCGAGACGTTCGCACCCCGATAGCTTTCATCGCTAAAGACCGCCCCGCGGATCCCGTTGTCTGAGCACAATGAGATTTCGCAAGCTGTCCCCTTCTGCATGGTTGAGAAGCCTCGGCGCTTCCATGCTTCTCACGCTGGGTGTTTCCGCGACCGCGATGGCGCAGGACTCGGATAACGACACCGTCGCCGACTCGGCGGACTACTTTCCCTGCGATCCGACGCTCTCCGCGGTTGCGTGGGCGCCCGGTGATCGCGTCGAAGGCACCGTCATGTTCGAGGACAACTGGCCCGCGCAGGGCGACCTCGACTTCAACGACGTCGTCGTCGGCTACAACTACGTGCTGAAGAGCCACCTCGGTACCGTCCGCAAGATGACGATCTACTACGACGTCATCGCGGTCGGTGGGACCCTCGACAGCGGTCTCGCTTTGAAGCTTCCGGTGGCGCGCACCTCGGTGGCGAGCATTACGCGCTCGATCAACGGCGCGACGGCGACCAATATCACTCCGAACAACGACACCCAGCTCACGATGGTCGTCTCGAACAACCTCCGTGACGTGCTCGGCGGGACGGCGGGCCCGATCAACGCCAAGCCCGATCGGCCGCGTAAGAACGGCGCGCGCATCGTCCTCGAGATCGTGTTCGCGACGCCGGTGACGCTCGGAACGGCCCCCGCGCCGTACGACCTGTTCATCTTCCGCACCAACGACGCGACGCACGAAATCCACCGGCCGGAGTATTCCGGTTCGATTCGGATGAACACGGCGCTGTTCAACACGGTGGACGACGCGTCCACCCCTTCACGCAAGTTCATCGATCACTCCGGTCTGCCCTTCGCGCTCGTGACGCCCGACCTGGTCGACTACCCCGGTGAAGAGGTCGAGATCTCGACCATGATGCCGAAGATCATCGACTTCGCGGGCTCGGGTGGCGTGAACGGCCGCGACTTCTACTCGAACGGCGTGGTGCCGGCGAAGCGCTTCCGCGACTCGGCCGGCCAGGGCCGCTGGGTTCCGGCGCCCATTCCCCCGATCGTGGTCGACCTCGACTGTACTCGGCACGATCCCTTCGTCGACGCGAAGACGCTCGAGGTCATCACGGTGGCGGGCACGCTCGGCGCGAGCGGTCTCACCAACGGCAACGGCGCCAGCGCGCGCTTCAACGTTCCGGCGGCGATCGGCACGGACGGCACGACGATCTTCGTCGCCGAACGCGGCCGCATTCGTACCTACAATCCGGCGACGGGCGACGTCGGCTTCCTGGCGGGTGACGGCGGCGGCCCGATCTCGACCGAGCCGAGCGTGAACGTCACCCCGACCTTCACGACGAATCCGACGCAATCGCGCTTCGGTTACATCCGGCAGGTCAAGGCGGACGCGGGCTACGTGTACACGCTCGAAGAGAGCTACGTCGGCACCAGCGGATCGAACTATCGCCGCTGGATCCGCGTGATCGACCGCGCGACGGGCGCGAGCTACATGCACACCGACTTCGGCACGGCGACGTCGCCGAACCTGGTGGCAGGCTTCGACGTCGGCCACGGCCGGCTGTACTACTCGATCAAGAGCAACTCCTACGCGACGATCTTCTACGTGAACACCGGCTTGAACCCCGGCTTCGCGACGCAGTTCTTCAAGTGGAACAACTCGAGCGACACCGCGGGCGGTGTCATGGTCGACGGCGACGACGTGTTGGCGGGCATCGGCGTCGGCTTCTATCGAATCAATTCGAGCGGCGCCGCGACCCGTGAAATGTACAACGGTGGCGCTCAGGTCGTGACCGAGGACGGGTACTGGGTTCGTAACCAGAACGCGATCGTTCGACTCGACCGCTTGTTCCCGTACAACGCGGCGTCGGACGCGGGACACGTGATCACCACCGTCGGTGGTGAAACGCGCAACCCGGCCGGTGGCATCAGCCTCGACCACGTTCCTTCGATCCGCGACGGCATCGGCCTCCAGGCGACGATCGGACGCGGCAACAACATCACGATGGTGATGGTCGGCGGCGCGTTCTACTTCACCGAGAACTACGGGCACGTCATCCGTAAGGCGATTCCGGCTCCGAACGAGACGTTCGAGCAGCTCGAGCACGAGAAGACCACGCTCAGCGTCGAAGGACGCGTCGTGACGCCGACCTTCACCGGATCGGTTTGCTATACCTGCGACGACATCGTGTTCGCGGACGGAAATCTGTACGCGATGCAGACGACGTACAGCTCGCCGTACGAAATCCGGATCTTCAAGGTCGACCCGGACACGTACGCGAGCACGCTCTGGTCGCGTCTCACGATCGGCTCGGGTGAATCGGGAACGGGTCTCCACAGCGACGGGCATTATCTGTACGTGACGACGCAGGACAGCAGCGCGTCGGGTGAGGTGTATCGAATCGCGCTCTCGACGGGCATCTGGACCAACATGGGCAACAATCCGAACGGACGCGACGTCGTGTTCGGCGAAGGCCGGATCTTCTTCGGCACCGACTCGAGTGCGTATCCGTTCCGCTCGATGCGGCCCTTCGAGACGCAGTCGCAAGGGTTCCAGATGAAGTCGGCGGACGGTAACGCATGGAGCGGCGCGGACGGCCACTTCGCCATCACCGCCGGCCGGTTGTACGAGAAGTCCTCGGGCAGCATCGCGTACGCGCCGATTACGGCGGGCGGCACGCTCGGAGCGCGCATCGCGGTGATGAGCGCGGGCTCGTCGACCGGCTTCGCGGCGACGGGTACGAAGCTCTGGTTGGCTGGAAACAGCGGTGGTCTCTACTCGCTGGCGGTGAACAGCACCACGCTCGTCCCGATTGCGGGACAGCCGAGCACCAGCGGCACGACGGACGGCACGGGATCGCAGGCGCGCTTCACGGACATCCGACGCATTGCGCCGGACACGGGATCGCTCTGGATCATCGACAACGGCCGCCTGCGGCGCGTGTTCTAAGCTGCCTTCGATGCCTCGCGGTGGCCGGCGCACTTCTTCACGCCGGCCCCGCAACGACTCCCTGACTCCCTCCCTCTAACCGACGCGTAAGGCGCGGACTCGACGCAGCGCTGACCTCGAACGAAGCGCAGGCACTCCGACTTCCCGGTTCACATTCACCTTCCCCGGTCCGAGTCCCCGTTCCCGGGTTGTGTTCCCCGTTGAATCAGCTTCGCGGAAGCGGGCCGGTCCTGGGTAGCGCACCGTCAGGCGGCTGGCTTCGCGCCCGAACCGACCGCCTGCTCGATGCTTATTGAACGGGGAACACAAACAGGGAACAGGGACTCGGACCGGGGAAGGTGAATGTGAACCGGGAAGTAGGAGGGCCTTCGTTCTTGCCGTTACTTCGTAACGCTTCACGCGCATCGCTCTTGCGCAGTTCGAGCTTCGGTTCCCGGTTCATGGCGTTTCATGCGTGGCGCGAGTGCTGCAACCCATTTGCACGTGTCCCGTATTGCGCGTTCGGCTGCTGCTCCGACCACACCTGCCACGGGCACGGTTTCATCGGGTGCACGTTCCGCCTCCGCGGCGGCTTCCGCGCGGAGCTCTAGCGACGCGGCCGCGCCGGGCGCGCTGGTGCGTCTCGACTCCCGGACACGCGATGCCGCGCGCGCGGGCGTCGAAGCGCTGGCGCTGAAGAACGCGGTGGTCACGACCGACGCGGCGGTCGCGCGGCTCGAGGACGGTCAGGAAGCGGTTCGCCGGCTTCCGGAAACGCTCGCGTCGAATCCCGCGGAGGCTCTGGCCGAGCTCACGAAGCTGCTCGGCGCGCCGAAGCTGGCGCTGATCGAGAAGGCGGTCGACGCTCTCGCGGCGCTGCCGCCCGAGCGCGGGTGGATGGATCGCGCTCCGGCGCTGATCGGGCTCGGGGACACGTTCCGCTCGGTGGCCACACCGATCATGAGCCTTCCTCGTAGTGCCGAGCTGATGGCGGCCGCGAAGATCGTGTTCGGGGCGGTCTCGTTCGTCGAAAATCAGGCCGGGCGCCTGCGCGGGATTCTCACCCAAGCCCGCGCGACCGAGGCCGGTCTCCCGACGATCGGCGCGTTCGAGGTGCTGAAGTGGGATCGCCCCCAGCTGCTCGAAAATCACGAGCGAACGTATTATCTGTTGAACCCCGACGACCGGCATCCGACCATCGCCGAGCAGCCGCAGCGGATTCTCGTGGGTGAGCGTCTCGACGCCGCGGAGCGCGCGAAGATGGAGCGCCTCTTCGCGGCGAGCTTTCAGGGCACGACCCCGCGCGACGGCGTGGCCAAAGAGCTCCACGACGAGTTCACCAGCGCGCAGTTCGCGGTGCTCAAGGCCTTGTTCGCCCCGGTCGTCGAACGCCTCGAGCTGAAGAAGGGCTTCGAGCCCGAGGAAGAGGCGATCTTCCTGATGTCCATCAAGCTTCGCTCCGAGCTGGATGATCTCGAGGGCCGGCAGGCCGCGGCCGACATCCTCGTGTCGGGCTCGCGCTGGTCGGGATTCGAGGACCTCGATCCCGAGACCCGCGCCGAGCTCGAAGCCGACACACCTCGGGTCATGGCCGCGGAGCTGGCGCGAATTCTGATCGACGACGCGGTCGAAGTGATCGTCGACCACGAGCAGAATCTCGGCGTGCTCACCGATGCGATCGAAGGCTGGATCAACGCCGGCGACGCGTTTTACGTGCCCAACGTCTTTCGAGAGGTCGGCTTGGTCGAGCTCGAAACGAGCGAAGGGCGCACGATCTCGTCACCGATTTTCAGCAGCAACAACGGCCACGAGGTGGGCGGTTTGACCGCCGCGAAGAACATCATCGGGGTGCTGGACGAGCTCGCGCCGGGCGAATCACCGCGCGCGATGCGCTTCTATCACACGCATCCGAACCAGGGCGCGCTGAGCAACGGTGACGGTCGGTCGTTTGATCACGCCACGGAATCGATGCGGAGCCGCTTCGGCGACGACTTCACGCTCCTGTTCGCGACGGTGAGCCACCTGAACGGTGAGCCGGTGCAGTTCGTCATCGACACCAAGTCCTGAGGGACGGCGGAGCTCAGCGGCTGAGGGAGGGCGGAGCTCAGAGCCGCTGGGCGAGCTTCCGCAACCGAGCGCGATCGGGCGAGCCCGCGAGGAGCGCTTCGATGCGCGCGGTTTCCTCTTCGCTCAAAAACACCGTGACTTTCGGCTGATCGAAGACGCCGAACGCGTTGAGCTTGCACAAGATCGGGATACCGACGCCGACGCCCACGCCCAGCGTCGCGGACCACCCCGACGGGGAGGACGCCGAGACGTCCTTCGGCACCTTCAAGCGAAACGCACCGACCGACGCCATCGAGATGCCGGCTTCGCCGCCGACGCGACGGGTGGATCCGGCGATCGCATCGGCGTCACCGTAGATCGAGTGAACGAAGGTTCGCGTATTCACGCTGGCGTCGGCGCGCGCGGCACCCGAGGTCAACGAGCTCACCCGCAGGCGAGCGGGGCGGTCCCCCTGGGCGCGGACGTAGAGCAGCTCGACGCCGCGGCCAGCGAACAATCCCGCCCCTGCCTCACCCAGCGTTCCGATGACGACCGCGTCCGAGTGTCGATCGATCAGCGGCACCGCGATCGGCAGCGCCTCGAGGAATCGCGCCACGACCTTCGCCGGATCGTTCGTCTCCGAGAGCACGCGCGTCAGCCCGGTAGCGATTCCCTTGGCGTCACCCGCGAGGTGACGTGCGCGCGAGAGCTGGTCTTTGCCGCGCTCGAACTTGGTGGTGAACCACGCGGCGCGCGGTCCTTCTTGATCGACGGCCGCAAGATCGGCGGGCGGCACCGCGGGACGGAGGACGATCGCTTCGCGGGGATGTTCTTGTTTCAGGCGCACGGGGGTCGTGTCGTTATCGGTGTCCGTCCGAGAACGTTGCCGGTGCGAACGGCCACGCCGGTGCAAAAGGGTCCGCTTTGACCAGATTTTTGGCCTCGGCTAGTTTTTTCGCACCTTGCGACAACCATGGGTTCCGTCCCTCCTCCTCGTGTTTCTCGGTGCGTGTGGCGGGTCCACGGAAGAGCCGGGCACCGACGCCGGTCAGAATCCGAATCCGACCGGCAGTTCGTGCACGCGCGTCCCAGCGTTGATCGACCAGCGCGCCGAGTGTCGCTCCGACGATCTCTGTCCGTGCGGCACGCACTGCGAGCTCGGTCAGTGCACGGCCACCTGTCGCGCCGACACCGACTGTACCGGCGCCACCTACTGCGATGACTTCGGTCGCTGTCGCGAGCGCAGCTCCACCGAGCGCATTGCGCCGCTCAGCACGCAGGGACAGACCCGCTCCGAGCTGGGCGTGTTCCCGCCGGTGCTCTACGTCGCCGACAACCAGACCTCCTATTTCGTGACGGTGCGCCCGAGCAACGGCAAGGCCGGACCGGCCCGGGTCGTCGCGCGCGGAGACGTCGAGCTGACCTGCGAAACCGGCGCGCCGCCGGCCAGCGAGTGCAACTTCGCGGAGGTGCCGGTCGAAGGCAAAGAGCTGTCGATCCGCTTTCGCACCATCCCCGGCGCGCGCCTGCGCGAGAGCGAGCAAGCGATCGTCGAGATCTTCGACGCCGCCGGTCACTCGCGTTCGATCCTCGGCTTGCCGGTGAGCGCGGCCGCGGCTCCGATCGAGGGAACGTATCTCGGTTACGCGTCGCTGGAGGGCCCGGGCCAAACGTCCGCGGACGGCGCGATCCGGAGTCAGACCAAGGTGCTGGTGTTTCAGCGGAGCGGGAGCACGATCTTGTCGATCACCGATCAGATCGGCGGCGTGCTCGACGGCGCGTTGGTCTTGCAAGCGACGAACGGAACGAGCGGAGCGATCAGCGCGCGCCTTCCGAAGCGGATCGCCTATTCGGGCGCGACCCACGACGGCACCTCGGCGGAGATCGTGGTCTCGTCGACCACCGCCGGCGCGGGACGCTTGGGTGACGGTTACGTCGAGCTCGTCTTTCCGGTGCGCATCTTCGGCCTCGATCTCGAGGGCAGCGGAATCAAGTCCCGCCTGGTGATCTCCGCGCATCGATCGGACGACCTTCCCGAGGGCGCCGCTCCGGGCACGCCCACGACCGACGCGGTCCCCACTCAGAATCTGCTGCGCGGTCGCGAGGAGTCGCCTCTGTCCGCCGCCGCGCGCGGGATCGCCGAAGCCGGTGACCCGCTCACGCGCTACGTGGATCGCGCGCCGTTCGATCAGAGCAACGGCACCACGGTCGCCGCCTGCTTCGCCTCCGACGCGGAAGTCGCCTCCGCCTTGGAGGGAACGCGCCAATCCGCGCTGACCGTCGCGTCCGCTTGCCGATTCATCGACGAGTCGCACGCGGACTTTCAGAGACGCGACAGCCGCTACATCAGCACGCCGGGCGGCCGCGACTGCACGCCGGTGACCGAGCCGGACGGCTTGGGTCTGATCTGTGCGGCGACCGGCCAGTTCTACTTCGGACCGAAGACCTACGACGCCTGCGACGCGATGGCCGCCCAGCTCGGCTGTGTCGTGATGCCGAGCCCGCCCAAGGTCATCTATTTCCTGCACGGGGACGGGATCTGGACCGACGTCGTCGGCAACAAGATGTGCTGGTTCGACACCAGCCGCTTCACCATTCCCACCGATCGGCAGTGCCTCGGGACGACCGCTTGCTTCGACGAGGCCGAAGACTTCGCGCAGACCGCGACCTTCACCGAGTCGCTGTCGATGCTCTCGGGCGATCCGGGTTGCCGTGGCGAGACGACGTTCGGGGTGCTCGAAGCGGCTGATCAAGAGCCCGACACGATCATCACCCAATGCACCCAAGACCTGTCGCGCGACCTGGCGTCGGTCCCCAGCTTCGAAGGGGCTTTTGGATCGGCGGGCTGCGTCGATCGCGCGCGATTCCGGCTGCGACTGGAAATGGCGTCGCGCACCATCTTCGAGGGCCGCCACGATCCCGCGGTCGAAGGTATGGTGAGCCACCTGGTCCAACAGTGGCTTCAGGTGCACGCGATGGTCGCGCGCATCGGCCTGAACCAGCTACGCGAGGCCTTGGTGCTGGCCGCGGCCGGAGATCCGACCGCGGATGCCGTCGCTGCGCTCGAGACTTCGATGGGTGTCTGGAGCAACGTGCTCCAGCCGTCGGTTGCCGGCGCTTTGTTGGCGACGTCGACCACCGCGCTCCAAAATCCTGATCCGCGCCTGCCGCTCGGGTTCGACGTCACCGACGCGGTGGCGACGGCTCGGATCGGCGTGTCGGTCGATCTCTTGGAAACGGCCGCCGAACAGGCCGAGATGCTCGACGCGCTGTTGAACCGAGCCTGGCTCGAAGGAAACGTCGCGCGGCTCGATGCGCGCCGTGCGACCGCGGCGAAGCTGCTCCGGATCGCGGCGATCGCGAGCGCGCTCGCGGAGCGGCTCCACGTTCGCGCCAATTCCGCGGGTGCGAGCTCGTGGGAGACCGCGTGGGCACGGGCGCTTCCGCGGTTTCAGCTCGCGACGCAGCGCCTGTCGAAGCGGGTCGAGCTCACGATGAGCGGCGCCAATCCGATCGGAATCGAGGACTCGGATCTGCCGCTCTACTATCGCGGCGCCCCGCTGACCGCGGAGGACCGCTTCGGTGCGACGTCGCGCTTCCTGGCGGGTGAGGGCACCGGCTCGACCGGGATCGCGCCCGCGGCGATCGATCGCGCGCGCACCGCGCTCGATGCTGCCCGCGCGCGCTGGGCCGAGCGTCGCTCGGTGCGAGACCTCGGCGACCGGCGCATCCAGGACATCAAGTTCCGGTACGGCGAGCTGATCACCGGCTATTGCGGCGCTTCGATCGAAAACGACACCAACTACGCCGGCCCGGGTCAGACGCCGTGCATCAACCCCGGCTCACAGTCGGTGTTCGACTGCGCCGAGATCGACACCGAATATTGCTTCGTCGAAGAAGAGTGCCGTCCTCGGCGCCAGCAATTCGCCGAAGAGCTCACCGCGGCTGACCTCGGTTATTCGCTCTGCATCGGGACGGGTCTCCGCGCGCAATACGGCGCGAGCTTGATCGGCCTGACCCGCGATCTCGACGTGCTGCTGTCGCAGATCGAAGCGCAGATGGCGGGGACTCGGACCCGCCGCGAGGCCTTCCCACTCCGGATCAACGCGTTCAATACCCCGAGCCCGAACGTTCGCACCGTGAGCATCACCTTCGACGGTGAACAGCTGGTCGTTCCGCTCGACGCGCTGGGCTCGCTCGACGTGCGCCTGCCGGAAGCGGCGCTGCGCGGCGGCCTGAATTCCGGCGAAAGCAGCCCCTATCGCCAGCTGGTCACCGCGTGCGAAGCGTCCCGCCAAAAGACGCTGCTGCTCCGTCCGACGGCCGGCCGCGCGACGTGCACCATCGCCGACGACTGCCACCGCGACAACGTGTGTCGCAACGGCCGGTGCGCGCCGGTGGTCCGCACCGATCCCCTCGACACCGTGAACTGCTACTACGACGGCGCGATCTCCGAGCAGGCGATCGCGGTGCGCGGCGCGGCGAACGACGTCGACATCGCCGCCGCCGAGTTCGACGATCTCTCGCAGCGCTACGACATCGCGAAGACCAGCTGTTTGCTGTTGAAGGCGGGCGGGGACTTGCTCGAATCGGAAACCGCCAAGCACGTCGAGGTCATGAACCGACTCGACGCCGGCCGGACCGCGATCGCTTCGATCGAGGCGGTGGCCGCGGCAGGTAAAGACTGCGTCAACAGCATCGCGGGGGCCGATCCGCTGAGCAAGCTGGGCGCCGCGCCCGCGTGCGGTTTCGCTGCGGCGGAAGCGGCCGCGAAAATCGGCGGCGCCGTCCTCGAACAAGAGATGAACGAAGCCGAGCGCGCGCATGACGCGACGATGCTGCGAATCCAGAACCAGACCGATCTGCGAATCTGCTTCAACGACGCCGAGCTGGAGCTGGTCGGCGCCCGCGCCGCGGCGATCCGCATCCTGCGGGCGCAACAGGATCAGGCCACGGCGATCATCAACTTGCGCGGCCAGAAGTCCTACACCCTCGGCCTGTTCAACGAGGGACATGCCGCCGTCCTGATGGAGCAGGCGCGTCTCGCGCGGTCGTTGCCGAGTCAGTTCGCGCTCAGCGAAGCGGCCGAGCTGTTCACCACGCGGATGGCCTACGCGCAGCGCGTAACCTACCTCGCGGTGCGCGCGGCGGAGTACGAGTTCCAGACCAGCCTCCAAGCGCGGCAGCAGGTCGTCGCGGCGACGCGGCCCGATCAGCTCGAGAGCGCGCTCCAAACGGTGCTCGCTTTCGTGAACGCCAATCGCGTCGGCGGCGCGTCGCCGGGCTCACTCCACGCCGTCTTGAGCCTGCGCGAGCACTTGCTCCAGCTCGGCGATCGGTCGGGCGACCCGGCGGGACAGCTGCGGTTGACCGACGAAGAGCGCTTCCGCCTGCTGCTCACGTCGTCGACCAACAGCGTCTACGACGCGGGCGGCGTGTATCTCGGACAGCTGATCCCGTTCTCGCTGAGCCCGCTCGGCCGCCTCGGCCGCGGCAACTCGCAAGGCATCCCGATCCTGGCGGACAACGACTGCGCGGAACGGGTGTGGTCGGTAAACGCGGCGGTTCTCGGGGAGGGCGTCTTCACCGGCAACGCGTCGAGCTTCACGCGGCTCGATCTCCTGAAGATGAACACGTTCTACTCGCAGCGCTGCACGGGAGGTACAGATGGCAGCCCGTTCCAGGTGGCGTCGGTGCGGCCGGCGGTGAACCTGTTCTTCGATCCGGCGGATCCGAATCGGACGCCGATCGAGGCTTCGGCCGCGGCGCCTTATACCCGGGGCCGGATGCAGCCTTATTTGAACGTTAGTCGGAGTGAGTTCGAGAAAGAGGATTATTCGCAGGGGGCGACTGCCGAGCTCGCGGGGCGTGGGTTGTACGGGGATTATGCGTTGTTCATTCCGGCGGGGGTGGTGAGTGTGGGCGGGAGTGAAGGGCTCAAGCTGGAGAAGATTGACGATATTCTGCTGAGGCTCGATTACGTTTCGGTGGCGAAGAACTGAAGCTGCTGTTTTGGTTGCGGGGATCGGTGGATCGCAGGTGGGATCGGTGGGCGGTTTCTGTCCGGTAAATCAGGATTTTCGCGTTGATGCTTGAATCTCGCGTAACGCCTTCGTGACGGCAGGTCCGCTGTCGGATCAAGGGCAAGAAAGCGTTCGGATTCGATTGCGGGATCTTCGATTCGGTCCCCGGCCCCTTTGCCGTCGTCAATATCACCCGCTTAGGCGGAACAGACGCGCCGGGGATGGGTCAGTTACGAGCGGCGGAGTGGATGACTCTCTGGGCGGCGCGAGGACTTAGTGCGTAGTGCGTAGTGCGTAGGTCGATGCATGATTCGGCTTCGGCCCATCGCGAATCTAGCGTGCCACCGTGCTCGCCACGGTCAATAGAGCGTCCTCCCCGTGCTCCCCGTCCTCGGGTTCGCCTTCAGCTCACCCTGCGGGCGGGTCCGCGCGGGTCCGGGCGCTCTGTTGACCGTGGCTGCGCGCGGAGGCGTGCGTTCTCGCGGGCGATGGTTGGAACGCCTCCGGCGGGGGCTCCGGAAGGATTGCTAGTATTGGGCCAGGTCTCGAGTGTAATGAGATTCGTTTGGGTCCGGGGGCAGCTCGCCGTCGGCGCGGACTCGCGAATTCTGCCGGCAGGGGCGCGGGGCCATTTGATTCACGTTTCGATACTTGTCGTTGGTTTATGCTTCGCACAAGACGAGCTGTCCACTTTGGCTCCGATTGGATGCTTCAAACGAAAATAACGTTTTTCGGCCAATGGCTTCCGCGAAGGTGTACTTGTTTGCGCTCGCGGCGAGATATCTATTTCTTGGTGAAATTGCCTCGTTATTCTGTGGATGTGGTTTGACGGTATATTTGTGGTGATTAGTTCTTCGACATGAATTCTCAGCTGTTGGGTGATGAGATTGCTCGGATTGCGGCGCATCTGGAGGCGGGTGAGTTTCGGTTGTTGAAGGCGATTGGGGAGTTTGATGCGCAGGGCGGGTGGGCTCGGGAGGGCGCGATTTCTTGCGCGCATTGGCTCAGCTGGAGGATTGGGCTTGGGCTCGGGCCGGCGCGGGAGAAGGTTCGAGTGGCGCGGGTGCTGCCTCGGTTTCCGCGGATATCGAAGTGCTTCGAGGAGGCTCGGCTTAGTTATTCCAAGGTGCGGGCTCTGACGCGGGTTGCTACGGCCGACAATGAAGAGGCTCTGGTGGAAGTTGCGTTGTCTTCGCCGGCGTCGGTGTTGGAGCGGATTTGCCGGAAGCTGCGCGAAGTGATCGACGGGGAACGCGAGGTGGAGAGCCCGGAGGACGCGGACGCTCGAAGGACATTTCGTTGTGAGCACCTCGCGAACGGACGGGTTCGCTTCGTGGTGGACGTTCCCGCGGATGAAGGTGCGGTCTTGTTGGCGGCAGTCGATCGAGCGGTGCTCGACCTGCGGAACGGTCGCCGGGAGGCTGCGACTGCGGTTGTGGCTGGGGACGCTCCTGATGCCGGCCGCGGCAGTGGCGTGGATCTAACTCACCCGACCGACGCTTCGGCGGTTTCCGCGGAGGCGCCCGCGGTGGGGCGGACGAATCGAGTGGATGGTCTGATGATCGTCGCCGAGAGCTATCTTTCGTCAGCGGCGCCGACGCGGCGACGAGGGCCGCTCACGGAAGTCGTGTTACACGTTAGCCCGGCTGACCTTTCCACGACTGGCACCGGCGCATTCATCGACAACGTCGGAGGTGTCGGCGTTCCCGCGGAAACGGCGCGGCGGTTGGCGTGCGATGCGGCCGTGGTGACTTTGACGGAGGACGAAGCCGGGAAGATTCTCGATGCGGGGCGTCGTACGCGGACGGTTCCGGTGGCGTTGCGACGTGCGCTCGAAGCTCGGGACGAGGGGTGCTGCACTTTTCCGGGGTGCACGAACCGGCTGTTTCTCGATGCGCACCACCTCGTTCACTGGGCCGATGGGGGCGAGACCAACCAAGACAACCTGGTGCTGCTCTGCCGCCGACACCACTCGTTCGTGCATGAGCACCGGTACACGGTCGTGATCGGCGGCGATGGGCGGCCGGCTTTCGCGCCGCCGGCAGGGCCTGCGTTGTGCCGTGTTTGGACGCCGCCGGCGATCGTCGGCGACGCGGTCGAAGTCATCGCGCAGGAGCATACCGAGCGGGGATTGGAGCTGGGGGCCGTCTCTCTGCTGCCCGCGAGCTGGGACGGCGAGCCTGCGGACCACCTCTGGATCAACGACGTTCTTTGTCAGGCGACCTTTCGCGACGCACGCGGCTCGGGAGGTCGGTCGACGACGTAGGAGGAATGGACGTTGCTGCGGAAACGGCGCGACGGTTGGCGTGCGATACGGCCGTGGTGACTTTGACCGAGGACGAAGCGGCAGGGCAGGCGACCTTCCCAGAATCGCGCGCCGCTGGGAGTCTGGATCCGGGGTCCGATTCTTCGATCGACGGATCGTCCACCCGTACCGGCGGAGGGCTTTCTTTCCGACCCCACCGCCGGCCCTCGGAAACCCACTCGAATCCCGGCTCCGACCTCCCGACGGGGCCTCGGAAACCCACGCGAACCTGTGCTTCGAGCTCCCGATGCGCCCTCGGCAGGCGCTCGGACCTCCGCTTCGACCTCCCGGCGTGACCTCGACGAGGGGGTCGACCTTTGCCCGGACCTCCCTGCGTGACCTCGACGAGAGGGTGTCAGAAAATCGGTGTATGGCGCCGGGCAGCAGAGAAAAGGCCGCACCCTGCGACCCGGGGATGGTCATCGCTTCGGCTGTTGGAGGTCAAGCGCAGACCGGGGACGAGACGTCGCTGCGCTGCCGACGCCCGATCGCTCGAAGCCTGGATGGCGTCTTTTTCGTTGGATAACTGCTGGTCGCCGCTTGTCGAGATCGCCGGGAAGTCACGAGGTTCCCGCGGGCCCGATGACAGTCAGTCGAGCGGGAACCGCTCTCCGAAATGGATCGCGAATTGAAGCCGCGCCGCCCTCCAATGGAGGCTGCTACCCGACCACTTTGCCAACGCGTTCCGAACCGTCAGGTAGATGAGTTTCTGTCCAGCCTGAACCGTCGGAAGGGCACCCCGCGTCTTCAGTGACTTTCGAAGAATCCGATTCAACGCCTCGATCGTATTTGTGGTGTAGATGATCCGTCGCACCTCGGGTGGGAAAGCCAAAAAGGGCGTCCACTCGTCGAGGCGTGATCGCCATGCTTTCGTGACGTATCCATATTTTTTGCCCCATCTGTCCTCGAGCAACGTGAGCTCGTTCATCGCCTCGTCGAGCCCGCTTGCGTTGTACAGTTTCTTCAGCTCGGCGCAGACGGCCTTCAAATCCTTGTGCGGAACGTATTTCGTGCTCGATCGGATGAGGTGGACGACGCACGTCTGGAAGATCGTTTTTGGGAAAACGGCTTCGACGGCGACGGGTAACCCGGTGAGCCCATCGGCACACAGGATCAGGATGTCTTGGACACCCCGCTGCCTCAAATCGGCGAGGATCATCGACCAGAACTTTGCGCCCTCTGTTCGCTCGATCCACATGCCGAGGACATCCTTTCTGCCCTCCGTATCGACGCCGACAACGATAAAGACGGCTTGGTTTTCGACCCTGCCCTGGTCACGGATTTTCAAGACGAGCGCGTCGAGATAAACGATCGGATATAGTGCATCGAGTGGTCGCGTCTGCCACGAATTCAACTCGTCGACGATCGAGTCGGTCACCCGACTCACCAAATCTGGACTAATCTCGACACCGTAAATTTCCGACAGATGGCGCTGAATATCGCGCGTACTCATTCCGCGCGCGTACATCGAGAGAATCTTGTCGTCGAAGCCACCGAATGAACGCTGATGTTTCGCGACCAGCTTCGGCTCGAACGACCCATCACGATCTCGCGGAACATCGATCTCGATCGAGCCATGATCGGTACGTAGGCTCTTCTCTCGATGTCCGTTTCTACGGTTGCCTTGCTCCTCGGAAGGCTCTTCGCCTTTCTCGTACCCGAGGTGCTCAGCCATCTCGGCGTCGAGCGCGCGGTTGACCAAGGCAGCGGTCAGTTGCTTGAGGAGGCCGTTCGGTCCCGTCAGTCCCTCCTTCCCTCCAGCGGCAACGAAAAGCTGCTCGATCAATTCTGGTGGCAGCTGCCTCACCGGCTCCGATTCGTTCTTCGTCTTCTTCGGCATGACTCGTTTTCACTCCCACATGAAGCCGACCGCGCCGAACACCGAAAAAATGACACTCCCCGGTCGAGCTTCGCTTGGACCTCGCGGTGGCGGCTCGGTGAGTTGGTCGGCCTTTGCTTCGACGTTCGGCGGGACGTCCGCGCGTCGTTCCGGCCCCTCTCGCCTCGCTACGTGGAAGGGACGAGCAAGACGCGGAGCACGGACGGACGATCAGCGCGGGCTGCGAATCTCGCCTGCAGAAGTGCTGGCGCGTTCGTGAGGGGTTGGTTCTAGGACTGCGGTTCGGCGTGGGCTTCGCGCGTGGTCTTCGACGGGGCCATGACACCCGAGAAGGGGCACATGCCTCGGAGGCCCTTGGCCGGGCCGCTGAGCAGGCTCGTCTCGTCGCTTCCGGTGGCGAGGGCCGCGCCCTTCGCCGCCGGGGATAGGCCCGACTTTGACGCCAATTCGACCAGGCTCGAGTTCGTGCCGAGCTTGCTTCCGGACTCCGTGGCCGTGCGCGCGGGGAACTTCATGTCCTTGAAGAAGGCGAGCAGGTCCGATTCGCTCAGATACTTGGTGCCCGTCGTTTGGTCGCGCCGCGCGTAGAGCTTGAGCGCGTTCGGAAGCTCGAACAGCGCGATGACCTTCATGATCAGGTTGCCGTTTCGCTCGGCCTGATTTGCGTTGATCAACGCCTCGAGGGCGCTCGCGTCGAGACCGCGTTCCTTGGTGCCGTTTTCGGCGGTGAAGGTCTGGCCGAAGCGCGTGAACATCCGGTCGAACTGCGCTTTGCTGAACGTGCCGTCCCCGAGGTCCTGCAAGATGCCGGTGTCGCCGCCCGATTTGTCGAGGGGGCCGCCGGTGAGCTTGGTCGGATCGAAGCTCAGCGTGAGCAGGTTCCGCGCGAGGCGGACGGGATTGAATCCGTTCCCGACCAGCGCGACTGCGGCCGCCGCAACGCTGAACGACAGGTTGCCGCCCTGCGCGCGGGCGTGCTCGAACACGTGCGTGACGCTGGTCTGACCGGCCGCGAGCGGTGCGAGCTTGGTCGACGGTGCGTTCTCGGGATTCATGGCCGAGCGCAGCCAGGGGCAGGGCGTTCCCGGAAGCTTGGGGGTGTTAGTCACCCTTCCTTATCGGCGGGCCGAGCCGGGCGGAGCGCAAACTATTGACGTAGGCCTGGTGCGTCTTCTCCGAGACGTCGGCCGCGACGGTGGTGAGGGTCAAGGTGGTCGCCATGCCGCCGTCGAGGCGGATCGCGAAGTATTGCCGGAGGTTGAACGCGTGCGTCGCCGGGAACTCGTAGGTGAGCAGCACGCCGGGCGCGCCGTCCTCGAACGCGAGCTCGGCGAGGTCGAGGCCGGTCAAGCCGGTGATCGAGTCGGCCAACTCGCGAGAGGTTTCCGCGGCCAAGGTGGCGAGGTCCGCGCCCGGTCGCGCCCTTTTCCGGTGCACGACCAGGTTCGGGCGCGTGAGGAGCTGCCGCTGCATCAGCCGCGGGTCTTTCAGGTCGCGGGGCTCCGGGGCCCGCAAGGAGAGCATCGTTTCTTCGACCTCGAAGCCGTCCGGTGCGCGGAACGTCAGGCCGTCGATCTCGCGATCCACGGCGGGACTGTCGCACGGACCCGGGCGCGAAACGACCCACGCGCCGCCGCAACCATGACCATCGTCCCGCGGGTCTCGTGACGGTGGGGCGCTCTAAACGAGTCGTTCCCATTCGACGCCCGGTGAGGGATCGGTCCGTTCGTGCAAGCTGAAGCGTGTCGTCCCGGGCGGCGGTGCATCGCGCTCTGTGCCGCCGTCGCGGTTTCGAGCTGTGCGACGGTCCTGAGGTCCGAGACCGATTCGGTTCGATTCGAATCCGATCCGCCGGGCGCCGAAGTTCGGGTGGACGACTACACGGTCGGCCACACGCCGCTGAGCAAGGAAATCGATGCCAGCGACGGTCACCGGATCCAGTTCCTGAAGGATGGGTTCCTCACCGAAACCAAGTACGTCACGGCTTCCCTGGGCGGGGGATGGTTGGTCGCGGATCTGTTCCTCACCGGTGCGATCGGCTTGCTGGTCGACGCGATGACGGGTCGCTGGAACGGGCTCGACGCCGAGAAGGTGAGCGTCACGCTGACCGCTTCGGGTGCTCCGGCGCCGACTGCCGGTCGACGCGACGGAAGCGCTCCGAAGGACGCGGCCCCTCGCGCTGAACGCACGCCAGGCAACGTTTCGCCCGCGGCGCCGGCGGAGGTGCCAGGTGCGCCGTCGGAAGTGCCTGCAGCGCCCGCGGCCAAGCCTCGGTCCCCGTCCGTGGGTTCGGTGGTCATCGCGGTGTTCGACCTCGAGGATGCCTCGAGCACTTTCGACGCGCGTTCGCTCTCGCAGCTCACCGAATATCTCGCGTCGAGGCTGGGCGAGATCGGCTTCCGGATCGTGCCGCGACGACAGCTGAAAGAGCAGCTCACCGAGCGAAAGAGCGACAGTCTGCAAGCGTGTTACGACGAGTCGTGCCAGATCGAGCTCGGCAAGGCCGTGGCGGCGCAGAAGGTCGTCTCGAGTAAGTTGCTCAAGGTCGGGGACCGCTGCGTCATCACCAGCACGCTCTATGATCTGCGGACCGAAACCACGGAACGATCGGCGACGGTGCGGACGAGCTGTGCGCTGAGCGCGCTCCTCGATTCGATGGATCAGGTCGTCGCGAAACTATCGAGCTGAGCGATTTCCGTCTCTCGGGCACCCAATGCGCTGAGACAGGCTTCGCTTCAGGACCGAAGCTCGGCGCGCGCGCTCGACCACAAGGCTTAGAGCGCGGCGCCGGTGGGACGTCCGCTCTCCTTCGACGGCTTGGGCGCGGGCGAGCGTACGGCGGCCTCGATCCGTTCGAGCGCTTCGTTTTGGGCGAGGTCGAGCGCGCGCCTCGCATCCTCCGAGAGACGTTTCGACACCCAGCGATCGATCGCCGAGGCGAGGGCCGAGTGCCGCGCCTCGTCGCGCGCGATCCGCCCGTAGAAGCGCCGGAGCGACGCCGATGCGGCCCTCTCGGCCTGAGCGGCCCGATAGTACGGCGCCCCAACTCTCTCCGATGACGACCCCGCAGGCGATTATCGCGCGCCATTTCCTCGAAACTATTCCAGCGCGCCGGCGGTGCCTCCCAAGATACGCGCTCCGCCCCGAGCTTCCCGCCCCAGGCGTCGTCCGCTTCGTTGGACATACTCGCCATCGGCGGCCTGTTCGACCAGGGGTTCGGCATCGCGTTCCCGTCGACGGCGCGGCTGCTCGGAGCGTCACTCGAAGGGTAGGCGGGGGCTCCGGTGGAGCTCGTTCGCGAGATTTCTACCTCAAACCGGAGCGCCGGTCCGCGTATCGCGACGTCGCCGGCATGGGCCGTTTGACTCCGCAGCCGATTCCTGCGCTCGAGCGCGATGAGTCTTGTCTCTAGAAGTGTCTGGACCGCGGCGAAGCGGGAAACTCGGATCTCGGGAGGGTCTTAGTACGCGACGGCGCTGTAAACGCCGTAGGGCGCGGCGTGCGCGTTCTTGGTCTGGAACCTCCCGCAGCCGGCCGTCACCCACGGATCGTGGCCCGCGTCGTCGTACGCGAAGTTGTCACCGCCGTCGGTGTAACTGCCGCCGCCGGTGCTGTCGGTGATCCAAACGAGGCGGTCCATCAGGTAGCCATAGTTGTGCGCGACCGTGACGGCTTTCGGCCGGGAAAGATTGACCAGCCGGACGCCGACCGGACCCACCGCACCGGTGGAGCGAATCAACAAGTTACCCTTCGCCACGATTCCGCCGACGTTGCCGAACACGATGATCTGGCGGGCCGAGTTGTACATGGTGTTGTATTCGATCCGGACGTTGGAAGCGCCCGGCGTCACGGCGTCTCCACCGTTGCCCACCTTCACGTTCGAGCCGGCCGTGGCGTTGAACAAAACGTTCCGCGCGATCAAGCCGGTCGCGTCACCAGAAGCGTTGACGTAGACGTTGTGGTCGGTCGAGCTCGTGTGCCCTTCCTCGGTGCCCCGGCCCGCGTCGTGGACACAGTTATAAATGAATTGCCATCCCTTCGGGGCCGTCGCCGGGTCGTCTTTGTTGAGGTTCGAGATGGCGACGTTCGCAAACGATCCCGTCTCCGACGCCCCGAAAAACTCGCTGTTCACGACGTTCCAACCAATGCCGCCCGCGATGGTGATCGCCTCGGCGCGCGCCGCGACGTCGGTGGCCTGCACGCGAAGGTAACGCAAATCCCAGTAACTCGGCGCGCGCAGGATGAGCCGCCCGCGCAACAGCGGCGGATTCGCCGGATCGATGACCGTCACGACGATCCTCTTGGTCGCCGTGCCTGGCGCCAAAACCGGGGCGATTGAGCCCATCTGATAAGTACCGGGCGCGAATTTCAGCGTGTCGCCCGGACGTAATGCTTCGAACGCCGCTTTGACGTCGACGCCGGGCGTTACGATGGTCGTGGTCCCCGCGACTTGCCCAAATGCAGGGGAGGATAAGAACAACGTGGTCAAAATAATGAGGTTTCGTCTGCTCGTCATGAGTCGCGCTCGATTCCTAAAAATTGCGGACGAGTTAGGTGGTGTACCAGGCGCTGAGCCGGAAGGTGTTGCTCAGCGGCTGACCCGGGCCGGCCGTAATCTTGATGAAATACATCTCATCGCGACCGGTCTCGATTCGGTTGTAATTCCCCCAGTCCGGGAACAGCTCGTTGGTCGCGCTGACTTCGTGCGCAGAAATTTCCTGGCCGTCCGCGTAGAGGTAAGTAATCGTGTAGTTGCCGGACGCGCCGGCGATCCACGTGTCGAAACCTTCACCCCAACCACCCATGCCCGCGACCGCGCGGAACATGACGCTCCGATTTCCGTCCGCGTCGACCGGCGCATTGGTCAGGTCGAACGACCAGCTGAACTGGTCGCCAGACTTCACCTCGGTGGTGAGATATCCACCGATCGCCATCGGGCCGCTTCGCCAAGCGTTGGCGTCGTTCGCCGTGCCGCATTCGAAGTTGCTGTTTCCACGGCCCAGATTTCCGCTCGTGACGTTGCAGAGCAAATTCTCCGGCCAGATCCGGCGGGTCACGCCGGTCTCGAGCGCCGTCTCGTAGACGCCGTCGCCGACGCTGTAGAGATAGTTCGCGCGACCGTGGTAGTGCGTGGCGCGGACGTGCATGTTCTCGGTGGCGAGTACTCCGCTCGGCCCCTTGATTTGCTGGTCCCAGGGCACGACGCCCCAAACGCCGGCGTGTTCGTTGCTGTTGCCGAGCACGGTCGCGAGACCGGTGGTGTTCGACAACGACGAGACGTTGTAAGCAGCGCCCGCGTCCGATGCGCCCGCGGCGTGCGTCACGGGAAGCGTGAATGCGCGCTCGCCGTCGGTGACGGTAAAGGCCGGAATTCCGTTCCACGACGACGGGGCGATGCCTTTCAGGTTCAGATTCCGATCGAAGGTGGCGAACGCCGACTTGGTGCGCTTCGTCGTGTCGATTTTCCAAATCTGGTTGTTCACGATGACGTACAAGCAGCGGCCGCTTTTCTTGGTCGCGGAGCCCGGGTCGTAACAAGCGAACGCGCGCTCGGCGAACGCTTCGACGTTGCCGGGCAGGCCGCTCGCCACCGTCGTGACGTGCTTGCTCAGCGGGTCGATCGACAAGATCTGTCCCGTCCCCGTGCCGATCAGGACCGGCCACAAGATGAGTTGGTCCGAAGCCTCCGGAACCCGCGGATCGGGGCCGACGGTGATCGCCATCGGCTGCGGGAGCAGGTCCGCGAACTTGGTCATGACCACTTCGGTCGCCGAATTCTGGCGCACCTGGATCACGGTGCCCGCGTAAGGATCCGTCACCAACATGCGGTGCGGGTAGCCGGGCAACGTCGACATGTGGCTGGTGATCGAGTGGAACGCGACCGGGAGCGCTTCCTCCTCCGGCGTTTCGTTCGGATTGTCTTCCGGCGGCGTCCGCGGGTGCTTGCCCGGCGGGTCCCAGCCGTCATTCGGCGGCAAGTCTTCCGGGTCGTCCGGCGGGTCACCCGCGGGCGGATCGAACGGATCCGAGATGCAGATCAGCGGCGTCGGAAACTCTTCCATGCGCGCGCCGAGCGGCGGCAAGGAATTGTCGAACGCGTAGAGCTGATAGTCGGTCCGCGCATTCCAAGCGTTCGTAACTTGGAAATAGACGTTCGCAGGCTCGGTGAGTGTCAGTTGGCACCGGCGCAGCGTCTCGGGCGCGCCGGGCTTGCAATCATACTGCTCGAAGGTCGGAGCCTGGCCGACGCGCACGTAGAGCGAGGCGTCGCCGTTGCTGTGGAGCTCGAAACTGTAATGACCCGCGGGCAGCGTCGGCGTGAAATGGTAGGCCGAACGTCCGGCCCGTAAGTTTCCGTCGACCCTCATCCCGGTCCAAGCGTCGCTGCCCAGGTCGATCGGCTGTTCGTATTTGAACGCGACGTTCGGCGCGGGCCGCTTGTAGAAATCCCGGCTGTTTTCCCCGTTGCTGCTCGCGAACGTGAGAATTTCCGGAAACAAGTTTTGGACTTCGACACCCTCGGTCGGCCAAGTAGCGAGCGGCTCGGGCAGCACGATCAAGAAAGGCAGACCTTGATCGTCGACGAATCGGCGTCCCTCCGCGTCGCCGAGCACCGAGCCGTCGTCGGCCGTGCCGAAGAGAGCCTGATTCATCCGGGGAGTGCCGCGATATTGCGGCCGGTGAATCTCGTGCGAGGGATCGTCGGTGTAGAAGAAGAACAGGTCACCCGGGGCGTCTTCCGCGGGAATCGTGATCGGCGTGGTGAACGAAACCTCGAGGACGACGTTCTTCGAGCGCAACACCTTACCGTCTTTGATCGCGTTGACCGGCCCTGCTTTGTCCTCGCTCGTTCCCTCGAAGCCCGCGCGAAGATCGTTGGTGATGACGATCGTGCGGCCGTCGACGATCTGCGCGTCGGTGACGACGCCGTTGATCTTCACCTGCGCGCGCTTCAGGGGCAGCGCGCCTGTTCCGGGAATGCGCAGCGCGACGCCGTTGTGAATCGCTCCGCCCGCCGCGAGGGGCTGCAGCGTGAGGCGCAGCGAGCTCGTGTCGCCGTTGAGGTCGAGGCGTTGGACGACGTTGTAGGCCAGCACCAAGTCGTTGAAGTCGAGGTCACCGCGGCTCGGCCAGCGGTCCTCGGCCATGATCGTTCCAAAGGCGTTTTCACCCGGCCCGAAAACGATACTTTCAAAGTCGGGTGAGCAGTCGAACTCCTCCTGCGCCCACGCTTTGAACGGCGCCATGGCCAGCACCGCGGCGAGGGAGAGCTTCGGAAATAGAGTGCGCCACATCTAAGACCTGACATCGGAGCCGGCGGCCTGGCCCTAAAGGCGCGACCCGATCTGATTCGTCGTCGGCGGACCTTCCTGGTGACCGCCGCGGTGGGGTCCTCGCTGCTCTGACCGAAAGTCTAGGCTCGGGACCGGAATCTAAGCGGGCCCCGAGGGATGCGCTCGGCCCACGCCGGGGGATATAATCCGCGCCCGATGTCCCCGAGCGACGGCCAAGGGCGGGAGCTCGTCAAAGCGCAGGCGGAGGATGACGTCGTTCCGCCCTCGTTGATTGGGTTCGAGGTGAGCGTTCGGGCGTTGAAGCCCCTTTGGCACGCGTTGCGGGTGAAACAGGTCGACCCTCAACAGGTTTTGGAGGGCATCGACTATCCGCTTGAGCACATGACCGACGGACGGAGGCGGATCTCCTGGCAGGCCTTTCATCGGTTCGCGGCGAACATGGGTCGGGTGTTCGGCGACGAGGAGCTGATCGAGATCGGCGCCATCTCGATGCGGTCACCCTTTCTCAGCGCGCTGATGTTCCCGGGCCAGCTCTTGTTCGGGGTCAATGAAATATATCAATGGCTGTTCGGGCCGAGCGGCCCTCCGAACCAATTGTTCGCTGCGCACCGCTGCGCGCTCCGCGAAATCGCACCGGGAAAGCTGCGGCTCGAGATGTTCATGAAGAAGGGCTACGAGCCTTCACGGGAGAACTATCTCCTCTTGCGCGGCTCGCTCAGCGCCTTGTCGCAGACTTTTGGTGTCCTCTCGAAAGTCGTTCAGCACCCGCTGACGAACGGTGCCGCCTACGAGATCGAAGTGCCGTCGAATCGTGGCCTGATCAGCAGCGCAAGGAACGCATATCACTGGATCTTCGCCGCCCGATCGACCGCTGAGGAGCTCAGGCGGACGCACGTCGAGCTCCACCAGCGCTGCATCGAGCTCGAGCGGGAAATCGAGGTGCGGAGCCGCGCGGAGACCGAGCGGGTCCGACTAGAGAAGCAGCTTCGCCAGGCCCAAAAAATGGAGGCCGTGGGAAGGCTCGCCGGCGGCGTGGCGCACGATTTCAACAACCTCTTGTCGGTCATCTTGAGCAACGCGAGCCTGGTCCTCGAAGACCTCGAACCCATGAACCCGCTCCGAACCGACATCGAGGAGATCAAAAAAGCAGGTGACCGCGCGGCCGATCTCACCAAGCAACTCTTGGCGTTCAGCCGGCAACAAGTGCTGGAGCCGAAAGTGCTCGACCTGAACGAAGTGGTTCGGGGCATGGACAAGATGATCCGGCGGTTGGTCGGCGAAGACGTCGAGGTCTTCACCACGGCGAGACCCGACCTAGGAAGAATCAAAGCCGATCCAGGGCACATCGAGCAGGTCATCCTCAATCTCGCGGTGAACGCGCGGGACGCGATGCCGAGAGGTGGCCGGCTGACGATGGAAACGGGGAATGCCGAGCTCGACGAGACTTATGCCGCGGAGCACGTCGGAGTGACGCCCGGCGCCTACGTGATGCTCGCGGTGAGTGACACCGGCATCGGCATGGACAAGGCTACTCAGGACCGAATTTTCGAGCCGTTTTTCACGACCAAGGCCAAGGGGAAGGGGACCGGCCTCGGACTATCGACGGTGTTCGGAATCGTGCAGCAGAGCGGTGGCAGTATCTGGGTTTATAGCGAGCCCAACCAAGGGACGACCTTCAAGGTATTTCTTCCGCTGACGAACGAAGTGGAGCAACCGGTCACGCCGGTGCGGCTCGGTTCCCTCCGCGGCTCAGAAACGGTGTTGCTGGTCGAAGACGACGATCAAGTTCGCGCGGTGGCGCTCGGTATCCTGTCGCGAAATGGTTACCGAATCCTCGAAGGCCGAAACGCCAACGAAGCCTTGCAGCTCTCGGCCAGGCACGAGGGGCCGATCGAGCTGCTCCTGACGGACGTCGTCATGCCGCACATGAGCGGCAGCGAGCTGGCCGACAAGCTCGTGGAGGGGCGGCCCGATACTCGGGTGCTGTACATGTCGGGCTACACGGACGAGGCGATCGTCCACCACCGCGTCGTCGCTCCCGGAGTCACGCTGCTTCAAAAGCCGCTGACACCGGAAGGCCTGCTCCGAAAAGTTCGAGAAGTATTGGAGGCGCCGAGATCCTTGGGCGCTTAGCTCGAGCGGCGTACTTCGATTCCAGCGAGGAAATACTGGGTACGATGGCCCGTGATCCAGGGACCTACGACGCAATGGCGGACGACGTGGTGGAAGTGACCGCCGCGTTGCCCCAAGACACCGTCGGCAAGCAGCAGTTGGACGAGAGCGCTACCAGGTGATGCTGATGGTGCCGTCCGCGGGCGTGCTGAGCTGCGTGCCCGTCGTGTGCACGACGTTGGTCGCGCTCGGTAGGACGTAGCTCGATCCGCCGCCGCCCCCCGAGCCGCCGCCGCCCGTGCCCGAGCGCGTCGATCCGCCGGAGCCGCCGCCGCCGCCACCGTAGTAGCCGCCGCCGCCGCCGCCGCCCAGGAAGCTGTTCTTGCCACCGTTGCCGCCATAGCCGGAGCTGCCCGCCGTGCCGTCGTTCGCGAGGCTGCTTCCGAGCCCACCCGCACCGCCGGCCGTCGGCGAGCCTCCAAACCCGACCGCGAGGCCGTTGTTGTTGAAGCAAGTGCCCGCGATCCCGTACAGCCCGCCGCCTTCACCGCCTGAGTTGGCGGCGCTGTTGGTGTTGCCGAAGCTACGGCCGCCGCCGCCGCCCGCGACCAGGATGCGGTCGGTGAGGAACGAGCCGCGCCGCACGTCCGTCGCGCCGCCGCCGCCGCCCGCATAGTAGCGGTTGCCGGAGTGGATCGCGCCCGTTCCGCCTCCGTTGTATCCGCCGGTCTGCGGTGCGCCCGCGCCGCCGACGACGATCGTGAGCTTTTCGCCCGGCGTCACCGCCAGCGTCGCGGCGACCGTTCCGCCCCCGGCGGGGGTGCCGACGGCAGAGCTGACCGGGCCGGAGTTGTTCTGGCCGCCCGACGCGCCGGTCGCGACGACGCGGATGCTGGTGACGCCCGCGGGGACGGTCCACTCGTACGCGCCCGCGCTCGAGTAGCTGGTGCTGCCCGGAGGCGCCGCCGGCGTGACCACGGCCGAGGCCGCGGCGGCCCCTTGGCCTCGTGCGGTCACCGCGGAAACCTCGAAATAGTATGCGATGCCGTTGGTCAGGCCGGTGACGACCTTCGGCGAGCTCGAAGCCGACACGGTCAGGACCGACGCGGACGCGGTGTAGGCCACGATCGTGTAGCTCGTGATCGCGCTGCCGCCGTTGTTCGAGGGCGCGGTCCACGACACGGTCGCCTGGCTGTTTCCGGCGCTGGCGCTGACCGCCGTGGGCGCGCCCGCGAAGCCGAGCGGCGTCACCGAACCGGTCGCCGCCGAACCCGTACCCGCGGCGTTGATCGCCTGGACGGACACCGAATAGGCCGTGCCGTTGGTGAGCCCGGTGACGGTCTTGGTCAGCGTCCCCGGGACGAGATCCGCGGGCTGCCCGCCCGACGGGGCCGGCGTGAAGGTGAACCGGTAGGCGGTGACGTTGCTCCCGTTGCCCTGAGCGGCGGACCAAGTGAGCGTCGCCTGACCGTCGTCCGCGTTAGCGGCGAGGCCGGTCGGAGCGCCCGGCAAGCCGTACGCAACGACCTGCTTGGTACGAACCGGGCCAGTGCCGGCCGCGTTGATCGCTTGAACGGACACGGTGTAAGTCGCGCCGTTCGAGAGGCCGGTGACGACCTTGCTCAGCGTCGAGCCGGAGACGTTCGCCGGCTGTCCGCCCGACGGAACCGGGCTCAGCGTGATCTTGTAGGCGGTGATGGCGCTGCCGTTCGCGGGCACCGCCGGCCAGGAGATGGTCGCCTGAGAGTCGCCGGGCGTCGCCGTGACGCTGCTCGGAGCGGTGGGCAAGCCGAAGGTCGTGATCAAGGTCGAGCCTGCCGCGCCGATGCCGGCCGCGTTGACCGCTCGAACCGACACCGCGTAGGCCGTGCCATTGGTCAGGCCGGTGACGACCTTGCTGAGCGTGCCCGCCGCGACGTTGGCCGGTTGTCCGCCCGACGGGGCCGGATTCAAGGTGATCTGGTAAGCGGTGAGGGCGCTGCCGTTGGCCGATGCCGCCGACCAGGAGATCGTCGCTTGTCCGTCGCCCGCGGCGGCGCTGACACCGGGCGCTCCCGGAAGGCCGAACGGCGTAACGGCCAGCGCGACGCCTGCCGAACCGGTCCCCGCGGCGTTCACGCCCTGGACCGAAGCGACGTAGGGCGTGCCGTTGGTGAGGCCGGTGACGCTGAGGCTCAGCGCATGAGGCAGTGAAACGAGCGCGGGCTGGCCGCCCGTGGGCGCGGGATTCAAGGTGACGCGATAGGCGGTGATCGCGCTTCCGCCGTTGGTCGCCGAGGCCGACCAGTCGACGAGGAGCTGATTCGAGCCGGGCGTCGCGGTGACGCCGGTCGGTGCGCTCGGCGCGGCGGTCGTGCAGCTCAAGAACGCGGGGCTCGGCGGAGGAAGGTGCGCGGCGTCTTCGTAGACGAGCTCGGTGGGGGCTTCGTAGAAGTCGGCGTCTTCCGCGCCGCCGGTGCGCGCGAAATTGACGATCCCCGGGTACACGCGGTCGATCGGCGTTTGCTCGCGCGGGTAAGCCGACGTCGACGGGACGATCAACGCGAAGGGGAGGCCGCGGCTGATGAAGGACCTGGCCTCGCCCGGCTTGTTGGTGTCGTCGTCCGCGGTGCCGTAGAGGAGCTCGTCCATGGCGGCGCTCCCCAGATACTTGGGGAGGTGAATTTCGTGTGAGTGGGCGGGGCTCTCGGTGCGAAATACGAAGACGTCGAACGGCGCGCGGGTCAGGTCGAGCGCCACCGGCGCGACGAACACGATCCGAACTTCCATCGCGTGACCGGTGCGGCGCGGGACGTTGGTGAACGCGTTGATCGGGCCGGCGGGCGTCCCGTCGAAGAGCTCGCGGAGGTTGTTCGACAGCTCGACCGTGAGGTCGGCGTCCGCCGACGAGAGTTGACCCATGATGCTCTGGGCCGCGCCCGACCCGACGCGGCGGGTGATGCTGCTGACCGCTGAGGCCGGAACGGGCAAGTGCAAGCTCAGCCCATTGTTGAACGTGCCCCCGAGCGCGACGGCGTTATAGGTCGCGGTGATCGATACGGTCTTCGCCGGCTGCGAGCCGTCCAGGTGAAACGCATAGGAGTAGTGGACGGCGACGTCATTGAAGTCGAGGTCGCCGGCTTTCGGCCAGTTATCCTCGAAAAGGATCGTGTCGGCTTCGCCGCTGGCGGGCGCCCAAGCCATGGCCACGGGGGCCTCGGGACACGCGGGATCAGCGGCCCACGCATTTGCAGAGAAAACCATTCCGGCGAGCGCGACCACGACGTTTCGCAGAGACATCGCTCCGACCATCGACCACGTGTCGGCCGAAATTGAGTCAGCGGCGATAATGAGACAGGAGCGCTAAAATCGAGATTTTCGTGGAGCCTTGGCTTGGTTAGAAACGCCTCGAATCGAGAGGGCTGAAGCAGCAGGCGAGGACGCGCCGCGAAATCTCGGTGGTCTTGTGCAACGCGGAAACGAAACCGCATGATCGAAGGAGATGACGCTTCGAATCGTGGTGCGCCTCAGGGATGGCCAAGTTCTCTCGGGATACACGCCGGCCTTCGAGCCCCGTGACGGAGCGGTCTGGATCTCACCCGCGCCGAGCTCACCGGCCGGCACGATGCTGCGACTCGATCGCGCGGACGTACTGGTGCTCGAAGCGCGCGATGGACGGCCGATCCGTCTTCCCGATTCCGCGGTCGCCATCGTTCCGAGCGTCGGCGTTCGGATCGGATTCACGAGCGGTGAGCCATTGTTCGGCAAGCTCAAGGCGGACGTCCCCCAGCTTGGCACCTGGGTCGAGCCGATCGGCCGGAGCAGTGCGCGCGCGTTCATCCCGGCGAGCGTGAAGGCGTCGCTCCTGCGCGGAGACGTCGCCGACGTCGACGACGGCGGCTGGGGCTTCGTCGTGTCCGCGTCGGAGCTCCTCGAGGTCGCGCTCCTCGAATCGCCCACCGCGAAGGTCGAGGCTCCAAGCCGCGCAGCAGTCGCCGCGGCCCGCGCTCGTGCGAAAGAAGCAGCGATGAAGACCGGACTCACCGAAGCCATCCCGGCGATCGACGTCGGCCTCACCCAGCCCGATCTTCCGTTCCCGGCGTTTCCGGGGCCCGAGTTCGATTTCGGGTAGCCAAACTCCGTCTCAGAACGCCGACAAGGTCACCGGCGTCGTCCGAGTCGTCGTCGTGCCGTCGCCGAGCTGGTTCGACGAATTGTTGCCCCAGCACCGCATCGCGCCGGTCTGCAGTCGCGCGCAGGTATGGCTCACCTCACCGCCCGAGATGTCCGCGGCGTCGGTCAAGCCCGAGACAGTGACCGGCGTGAGGCGCTGCGTGGTCGTGCCGTCGCCGAGCATCCCGGTGTCGTTCCGGCCCGCGCACCGCGCGGTGCCGTCGAGCAGCCGCACGCAGCCGTGGCTGCCGATCGTCATCGACGCCGCCGTCGTGATGCCGGTGAACGCCGCCACCGCGGTCGAGACGCTGGTGGTGGTCCCGTTTCCGAAGCCACCCGAGACGTTCGAGCCCCAGCACCGCGTCGTCCCGTCGAGCAGCACCGTGCAGCTCGATTGCGACAGGAACGAGGCGAGACCGCGCTGCGTGGTGATGCCGCTGACCTCGACCGGGATCGTGCGGTTGAACGTCGTTCCGTCGCCGAGCTGGCCCACCGTGTTCGCGCCCCAGCAGCGGATGGTGCCGTCTTCGAGGCCGGCGCAGGTGTGGCCGCCGGCGCCGGTGGCGATGCTGTTTGCCGAGCTGCGGTAGCTGAGGCCGCGGGTGCTGACCGGGCTCGGGCGTTGCGTCGTCGTGCCGTCGCCGAGCTGGCCGTTGGTGTTCGCGCCCCAACATGAAACCGTGCCGTTCGCGAGGCGGACGCAGGTCTGGCTGCCGCTGGCCGCGATCGCCGCGGCGGTGGACACGTTGATCACCGCGGCGGCGGTGCTGCGGTTGGTCGTCGTGCCGTCGCCGAGCTGACCGCTCGAGTTTGCGCCCCAGCACCAGACCCGTCCGCTCCTGAGCAGCGCGCAGCTGTGGGTCGTGCCGACCGCGACCGCCACTGCGTTTTCGACGCCCGTGACCGCGACGGGCGTCGAGCGTTGGGTGGTCGTGCCGTTGCCGAGCTGGCCCGAGCCGTTCGAGCCCCAGCAGCGGACCGTGCCGTCGCTCCGGACACCGCAGGTGTGGGTCGGGGACGTCGCGACCAGGTGCACGTCCGGCTGCCGGAAGCCGACCGACGAGACCGCGGTGGTGCGGTTGGTGGTCGTGCCGTCGGCGAGTTGGCCGGACGCGTTCAGGCCCCAGCAGCGGAGCAGGCCGTCGAAGGACAGTGCGCAGGTGTGGCCGACGCCGGCGCTCACGCGCCAGCCGTTCGAGACGTTCGCGACCGTGACCGGCGTGGTGCGGTTGGTGGTGGTGCCGTTCCCGAGCTTCCCGTTCGTGTTGCTGCCCCAGCAATAGAGCGTGCCCGCGCCGTCGGTGTTGCGTGCCGCGCAGGAGTGCGTTTCGCTGGTCGAGATGCGGACCACGTCGCTCAAACCGGTGGCCGTGACCGGCGTGGTGCGGTTGCTGGTTCCGCCGTTTCCGAGCTGACCCTCGGTGCCGCGGCCCCAACAGCGGACGGTCTGATCCGACAACAGCACGCAGTTGTGCTGCGCGAAGGAGTACACGCGCACCGCGTTCTCGATGCCCGTGACTTCGACCGGCGTGGTGCGGGTGCTAGTCGTGCCGTCGCCGATCTCGCCGCTCGAGTTCACGCCCCAGCAGTAGACGTTGCCGTTCGCCGCGGAGACGCAGGTGTGGTTCAGGCCCGGCGCGATGCTGGTGATCGCCACGACCCGCGCCGAAACCGGCGACGAGCGGTTGGTCGTCGTCGTGTCGCCCAGTTGGTACGACGAATTCAGGCCCCAGCAGCGCGCCGAGGAGTCGGTGAGGATCGCGCAGGTGTGGTAGCGGCCGGCCGTCACCTCGATCGCCGACGTGATGCCCGTGACCTGCACCGGTACACCGCTGTTCGCCGTGCCGCCGTTGCCGAGCTCGCCTTCGGCGCCGCGGCCCCAGCACCACACCGTGCCGTCGTCCTTCAAAGCGCACGCGTGCTCGCGTCCGGCGGACACCGAGTGCACGCCTTCGATCGGCACCGAGACCGGCGTCGTGCGGTTGGTGGTCGTTCCGTCGCCGAGCTGACCGAAGTCGTTTTGTCCCCAGCACTTGATGCCGCCTTCGAGCGTGAGGCCGCAGGAGAAGTTGTTGCCGGAGGTGATCTCGTCCTCGAAGCCGAGGCCGCAGTAGGTGTAGCTGTTCGGCCCGTCGGCCGCGATGCCGAACGGCCAACCGAGCGACGCGCAATTCACCGTGACCGTGAAGTCGATCGGACCCACCACCGCCGTCGACGGCAATGGGTTTTGCACGGTGATCGCGTGGACGCCGGCCGCGACGCCGGGTCGAACCGAAACCCGGGCGACGACGCGCGTTGCGGAGACGTAGCTGGTCGGCATCACCTGTCCGTCGAGGAATGCTTCCGAGCCGGAGACGAAGTTGGTGCCTTCGATCGTCACGTCCACCGTCGAGCCGCCGGGAGCGGTGCTCGGGCTGACCGACGCGACTGCCGGGGTGGGCGGCGTGATCGACAAGATCTGCGCGGCGGAAACCGTGTTGGAGGGCGACGGATTCACCACCGTCACCGGCGCGAGGTCGGCGCTCGCGAGCAGCGGGGCCGGCACCAAAGCCACGATGCGGGTCGCCGACACGAACGTGGTCGTGAGGTTCGCGCCGTTCAAAGTCGCTTGCGTCGCCGCGCCGAAGTTCGTGCCGTTCAAGGTCAAGCTGAACGCCGCGCTTCCGACCGCCACCGACGTCGGCGAGATCGAGGTCAAGGTCGCGTTCGAGTAGGACGTCGTGTAGGTCTGCGCGACGGTCGTGCCGCCGCCCGGCGACGCGTTGATCACCGCCAGGACGTGGGCTCCGGCGCTCGCGATTCCCGCCGCGGGAAGCTCCACCACCAGGCGCGTGGCCGACACGTAGGTCGTGGGCAGCGCCGCTCCGTCGAGCGTCACCGAAGACGCGCCGCTCACGAAGTTGGTGCCGGTCAAAGTCACGGTCACGGGGACGCCGACCGTGCCGCTGGTCGGCGAGATCGAGGTCAACGTGGGCACCGGGGTGCGGTGCTCGAAGGTCAGCGCGTTCGAGTCGGCGGCGCTGCTCGGATTGCGGACGCTCAAGGTGCGCGTGCGCGGCGTGGCGAGATCGCCGGCCGAAACCGTGACCGTCAGCTGCGTCGGGGAGACGTAGGTGGTGGTCGCGGCGGTCGTCCCGTCCCAGCTCGCCACGGCACCGCTCACGAAGCCCGTGCCGTTGATCGTGACGACCGGCGCCGCGCCGCCGACCGTCGCAAAGGCGGGGGACAGCGAAGTCAGCGTCGGCACCTCGTTTTGGACGGTGAGCGTCGTGTTTGCGGTGCCGCCACCCGGCGAGGGATTGGTGATCGCGATGGCCTTCGAGCCGGCCGTCGCGTTCAACGCCGCGGTGACCGCGAGGAGGATCCGGGTCGGAGACACGTAGGTCACCGTCGCGGCCGTGCCCGCGTAAGTCGCGGTGGTCGACGCCACGAAGTTGGTGCCGTCGACGGTCAAGGTGAAGGCCGCGCAGCAAGTGCCGGTCGAGGGGCTCAAAGCGGCGATGGTCGGCGCCGCGTTTTGCGCGGTGAAGGTCGCGCTGGTGCTGGTCCCGCCACCCGGCGCCGGGTTCACGACGCTCACCGAGTACGTGCCCGCGTTGGTGATCCGGTCAGCGGAGATCGCGACCACCAGCTGGGTCGACGTTTGCGACGACGGCACCAGCGACGTGCCGTTGAAGGACACGCGGCTCGACGGGTTGAAGTTGGTGCCGGTGATCGTCAGCGTGACCGGGACGTTGCGGAGGCCGCTGGTGGTCGAGATCGAAGCCACGGTGGGCACGGGATTCGTGACGTTCAAGTCGATCGCGTTGCTCCGTCCGCCGCCGGGCGTGGGATTCACGACCACCACCGGATAGGTGCCGCCGGCAGCGAAGGCCGGGATCGCGGCGACCACGCGGGACGATGAAACGAAGGTGGCGGGGTAGATCTGGCCCCCGACTTCGACCGTCGCGCCGATCGCCAGGTTGACGCCGTCGAGGATCAACGTCGCGGACGCTCCGGCGGCGACCGTCGAGGGTGAGAGCCCGGTGAAGGTCGGCGACGCGTTGTCGATCGAGAAGCTGCGGGTCACGGTTCCCCCGCCGGGTGCGGGATTGGTCAGGACCAAAGTCTTGGCCCCCGCGGTGTTCAGCGCGGCGGGGATCCGAAGGCTGACGTGCGTCGCGTTCTCGTAGGTCACCGGGATCGTCGTGCCGTTCAACGTCGCGGTCGTCGACGCGTTGAAGTTGGTGCCGGTCACCGTTACGACGATGTCATTCGCGCAGCACGTGCCGGTGGACGGCGTGAAGTCGCCGATGGTCGGAACCAGGTTGTTCACGGTCAGCGAAAGCGACGCGCTGTTTCCGCCGCCCGGGCCGGGATTTTCGACGTACACGGCGATGGTCCGGCCGGTGGGGTAGGCGTCTGCTGGGAGCTGCGCCAAGAGGACCGTGCTCGACACGAAGGTCGTCGTGCGGAAAGCGCCGCCGGCGTTGACCCGCGCGCCGCTCACGAAGCCGCTGCCGGTGATGGTCAACGTTACGTTGCCGCCGCCGGCGGTCAACGCGCTGGGGCTGATCGCGGTCGCGGTCGGAGCCACGTTTTGCGCGGTGAAGGTCAACGCGTTGCTCGTGCCCCCGCCTGGGGCGGGCTGGACGACCGTGACCGCGTAATTGCCGGCGACCGGGATCCGCGCGGCGGGCAGGGTGGCGACCAGCTGCGTCGGGGAGACGAACGTGGTGCTGATCGCGATGCCGTCCACCGCGACCGTCGCGTTTCGAACGAACGCGGTGCCGGTCAAGGTCAGCGTGACGGAGGTGTTGATCGGGCTCGAAAGCGGCGCCAGCGCGGAGATGACCGGCATCGGATTGAGGACGCTGAAGGTGATCGCGTTGCTCGGGATCGCCAGCGGATTTTGAACCGAAACGTTCTTCGGACCGGCGACGGCCAGCTCGCTCGCGGTGACACCGAAGGCGATCGCGGTGGAGGAGATGAAGGTCCCCGGACGCTCGATGCCGCCGAACCGCACCGTCGCGCCGTTCAGGAAGCCGGTGCCGGATAACGTCAAGGTCACCGCGCCGGAGCCGGTGGAAGCGGTCGAGGGTGAGATCGCGGTGAGCACCGCCGCCGAATTGGCGATCGCGATGGTCGTCTCGGCCGAGCCGCCGCCGGGCTCGGGATTGGTGACGCGGACCAGCTTGCTGCCGCCGGCGGGCACCATCGCCGCCGATACGGAGACGCGAATCTCGCTCGCCGAGACCACGGTGACCATGGCCGCGACACCGTCGAACGTGACTTGCGTGGCCGAGTTGAAGCCGCTGCCGCGCAAGGTGAGCACGAAGGGTGCGTCGCTGACGTTGGCCGAGGACGGTGTCGCGCTCGAGATCGCGGGCACCGGATTCGACACGGTGAACGGCAGCGGTCCGCTCTCGCCGCCGCCCGGCGCGGGATTCACGACGGTGATCGGGCGCTCGCCGCTGGTCGTCAGCGCCGACGCGGGAACGACGGCCGTGAGCTCCGTTTGCGAACCGAACGTGGTCATCAAGCTCGCGCCGCCAAGACGAACGACGGCGCCGCTGACGAAGCCTCGGCCGCGCAAAGTGATGGTCAGGGTGGGATCGCCGGCGATCGCGCCCGAGGGGAGGATCGCTTCGACCGCGGGGACCGGATTTCTCACGTTGAACGTGACCGGTGCGCTGGTTCCGCCGCCGGGGATCGGGTTCGTGACGGTGATCTGAAAGTCACCCGGGATGGCGAGGCGCGCTTCGGGGATCACGGCGATCAGCCGGGTCGACGACACGTACTGCGTCGTCGTCGCGACGCCCGCGAGATTGACCGTCGCGCGCCGCGCGAAACCGGTGCCGGTCACGGTCAACGTGATCGCCGGATCGCCCATCGTCGCCGAGGTGACGGACAGCGCGCTTATCACCGGCATCGCGTTGTTGACGGTGAAGGTGACCAGGGGGCTCTCACCGCCGCCGGGCGCGGGATTTTTGACGCTGAGATCGATCTCGTCTCCGTTCGCGAGCAAGCTGGCCGGAACGGTCGCCACGATTTCGCTCCAGGAAGTCCAGACCGTCTCGAGCTCCGCGCCGTCGGCCAGCGCTTTCGCGTCGGGCGCGAACGGACCGCCGGTGATGCGGACCAGAGCCGCGACGCCGCCCGCGGCGATGGACGCGGGATCGAGAACGATCGTCGCCGGGACCGGATTGAGCGCGGTGAAAGTCAGCGGCGGGCTCGTTTCACTGCCGCTCACCACGCGCACTTGATAGGTTCCCGCGTTCGGTACGGCGAGAGCCGGAATCGTCGCGACGAGCTTGGTCGAGGACACGAACGTGGCGGGAACTTGAGTGCCGCTCCAGGTGACTTTCGCGCTCGCGGGGAAGGACTCGCCGAGGACAGTGAGGATCAGTGGCGTGGTGAGCGGAAGCGTCTTGTTTTCCGGGGAGATCGCGGTCAACGCACCGGGGCACGACTCGCAAAACTCGCCGCCGCAGTCGATGCCGTCCTCGTCGCCGCTCCGGATCCCGTCGTAACAGAGCGGGACGCCGCACGATCCGTCGTCGTAGCTCGAGCCCTGGAGGAACGCGGGCGTGGGCTTCGGAGTGAAGCCGGCGTCGGTCACGACGTTCTCGTAGAAGTCGGCCCGTTGCCGGCCGTTGGTCGCCGCGAACTCGACGATGTCCGGGTAGAGCGAAGAGATCGCGACTTTTTCCCGAGGATAGGTCGCGGCGAGCGGCAGCGAGATGGCGTACGGCAAGCCGTCGCGATCGACGAATCGTCGGGTGTCGGTGGAGGCGTCTTGTCCGGTGCGGAACAACGTCTGATCCATCGCCGAGGTGCCGGGGTACTGCGGCAGATGGATCTCGTGGGAGCGATCCGCGCTGCGGAAGATGAACAGATCGAACGGGTTCGGGCCGAGCGCGAGATCGACCGACGGGCTGAGGTCGATCTCGACCACGGCACTTTGCGGCTGAGCGCCGGCTTCGTCCGGGTCGCTGTTGATCGTGCCGGCGCGGCCGTTGAAGAGCTCGCGAAGGTTGTCGAAGATGACGAAGGTCAGCTCGTCGTCGGAAGCCGAACGCTCGAGCGCAACCGTCTCCAAGCCCGAGGTCCGGCGGATGGCGCGAACCCGGTTGGCCGGAATCGGAAGGTGCCAGCCGAGGCCGTTGTCGAGCGTCCCACCGAGGGCGAGCACCGAGAACGAGAAGCGAACCCCGCTGACCTTACCGTTCTGATCGAGCTTCGCGACCACGTTGTGCGCGATGACGACGTCGTTGAAGTCGAGGTCCGACGCGCCCGGCCACTGGTCCTCGAAGGTGGTCGTTCCGTGTCCGCCGAGTGCGGGCGCGAACGCTTCCGCGACGGCGGTGGCGTCACACGGCAGAACGTCGACCGCATCCTGGAGTCCGTCCGAGTCGAAGTCCTGAGCACTCGCAACGTTTTCGTGCACCGTGAGTGCGAGAGGAAAAATGAGTAGGCGTAGGGTCCCTCGCACCATTTTGCGGATGATAGAGCGAACTTTTATGCGCCATCAGAGGGGGTCAATCCTGTGACCCGATGCAGCGCCGCAGATGTCGGGACGAATCGCGGCGTGTGGGTGCGGGTGGCTGGAGGCGGACCGTGGAGCGCCGCTCGAGCTACGAAGCGAGCGGCGCTCAGTCTTCGGAGAGCCGGGTCAGTACGTCCGCGCGTAAGCTTTCGAGCGCCGCGTGGGCTTCGTCGCGCGCCGCCTCGGCTGCGTCGACCGCCGCCTTGGTCTGATCGACCCGCTTTTGCGCCGCGCCGGCGACGGAAGCGAAGCTCTGCGGCGCAGCGAGGATCCGCGCCTCCTCGGCCTCGGCTTTTCGCAGGTCGCGCTGGGCGGCCTCGAGCCGATTCGATGCAAGACGCAGCGCAGGCTGCAGGCGTCGAAGCTGTGCGCGCTCGTCCTTGCTCAACGGCATTCGATCGAGCGGTAGGTCGTCGATGGTCAGCTGCAGCTCCTGACCGGCGGTGAGCTTGTCTCCGTGGAAGGTCCTCTTGATGCGCTTGAAGCCCGCCCGCTGGACACGCACCACGAACGTGCGTTTGGCGGGCACGCTGACGTCGTCGAGCGGTGAGAGTCCGACCTCCACGTCGTCGACGAAGATCCGAGCGCCGGTGGGCTCGGTGGTGATTCCGATCCGCTTCGCCGGCTCGAGCACGACCTTGGTCAGATTCGCGCTCCCGTCACCGAGCACGACTTTCCCGGGCATGAAGCCGTCGCGGGTGAGGGTGACGGTCGCGGTCTCGCTGAGCGCGAGCGGCGGCAGATCCGCCGGTGTGAAGCGCTTGCTCGAGACGCCGTTGATCGTGATCAGCGCTCCCGCGGGCTCCGTCTCGAGCCGCAAGATCCGCGTATTTTTAGCCTCGGCGGGGGCCGGCGGGGCGACGCTCACCCGCGCTCGATCCGGCGCGACGGCCTCCGCGGAGGTCGATCGCAGCGCCCAGCCGCCGATCCCGATCATGACGGCCAAGCCGACGCCGGTGACCGCTTGCCAGGAGATCTTTCGTTCCGCGCGTCCGGCCGCGGCGCTCGGCGGCTTCGACGCGCTCCGCACCATCACCGGGACTTCGCTTCCGCTCGGCGACGCGAGCGGCAGGGACGAACGGATCGATCGCGGAGGTGCGAGCTCGATTTCGGGCTTCGATTCTTTTCGCTCGATCCGTTCGAAGGGCGGGGCCGGTTGGAGGGGCTCGGCGCTCGGGACGAGCAAGTCGTCGGCCAGGGATCCGAGCCCGGGGATGCTTTTCCTTCCGATCGGGCCGACCGCGTAAGACTGCACGGCTTCGGCCGGCGTCCGAGAGAAGATGCGATCGAGGAACGGCTGGAGCGCATCCTGGAATCGGAGCTGATCCGCCATCGCGCGCAGTCGTTCCGCGACGACGAAGGCGTTCTTCGGGCGGTCGTGCGGCTTCTGCGCGGTCAGGCTACAGATCAACTCGACCAGTGCTTCGCTGACGTCCTCCCGGAGCGCGCACAGCTCTCGCACCCGCTCGGATGCGCCGAAGACGCTCGCGCCGGCCTCCGCGTCGATCACGCGCCGTCCGGTGATCAGCTCGGTCAGGATGATGCCCACCGCGAAAAGATCCGCTCGGTGATCGAACGGCTGCGCCATCGCCTGCTCCGGCGCCAGGTAGCCGGGCTTGCCTTGAACGACCGTTCGCCGCCCGTTGCCGTCGAGGCGCGCGGGATCGAACCCGACCAGTTGCGCGCCGTGCTGGCGCGAGACCAGCACGCTCTCGGGGCTCAGCTCACCGTGCACGCCGGCGTCCGCGCCCGAGGCACCATGTAGGTAGTGGAGGGCTTCAGCGAGCTGCGCGGTGATCTCGATCGACGCGCGCATCGGGATCCCTTGCTTCAGCCAGGCCAGCCGCCGGCAGAGGGCGGCGACGCTCATCCCGTCCACGAGCTCGTGGGGCATGGACGGTGTCGAGGGCGTGGAGCGCCGAGGCGGCGTCGGCGAGGCCGGAGCCGCAGCCGTGCTTTCGCCGACGGGCCCTCCGCCCTCGTCGAATTCGAGCCCGGGCTCATCATCCCAGGGTGAGTTTTCTGGTGGATTGTTTCCTTCGAGGGTGTTCACGATTTTGCTCTCCCGCCGCCTTCCCGACCGACCGTGCATCGGCTTTCGGAACGCCGCCTTGAGCACGGAAGTGAGAGCGCGAGAGACTTGGCGCGGATCGCGAACGGGTGCGGTGGAACGAGAAGAGGGAGGGCCTACTTCTTGGCGCTGGCGGCTTTGGGCGCCTCGGCCGGAACGATGTCCCACGCGCCCTTGGTCGAAATGAACAGGACGCAATCGGCGCCCTTCTCGCAGCGGGTCGCGTGCTTCGTCTTCTGCGTGAAGCCGAGGTACGAGCCGGTGGGGAGCACGTTGTCTTTCCCGTCGACGGTGAGGACCAGGGTCCCGCTGACGACGGTGCCGAAGTGATCCGCGGAGTGGTGATGCACCGGCGCGGTGAATCCGGCCGGCAGCTTCAGGAAGAAGTGGTGCGGCCCTTTCGTGGCGTCGCCTTCGACGACCGACATCTTCAGGCCCGGTGCGTCGGGAACGTCCGCCCACTTCATCGACTGCGCGGGCGTGAGCATGGCGCCCTTCATGGGCGCGTCGGCCCAGGCGGCGGCGGCGGCGAGCGAACCCACGATCGCAGCGGTCAGGATCATTTTTTTCACGTTATTCATCCCCCTTTTTGGACTGCCGCCGGCACGAATCGTGTCCGCTCACGGCGTCGAAGGGCGAACTATCACCGAGCCCCCGCCCGAACAAGCCGGGGCCCTCATCTGGAATGGACCGTCGTTCGGTCGACGCTCTCGGCGGCGCGCGCGAGATCGGCGGCTAGCTCCTGACGCATCCGATCGCTCTGACTTTGGTCCGGAGCCCGCAGGATCGCGGCCGGGTGGTGCGTCGGGATCAGCACCCGCGCGAACGGCGTTTCTTGCGGCTGGCCCCGCACCCGGCCGAGCCGAAAGCCCGGGCCGTAGAAGGCTTGGCCCGCGGTGGCGCCGGCGCAGACGATCACCTGTGGGGCCAGCAGCGTGATCTCGGCGTGAAGCCAGGCGTTGCAGGCGTGGATCTCGCCCTGATCCGGGCGCTGGTGGAGGCGGCGTTTCTTGAGCGGCGCGAGGCCGTCCGCGTCCGAAGGTCCCGACGCATTCGACGCGATCGTGAACTTGAAGTGTTTGACGGCGTTGGTGAGGTAGACCGTTTCGCGGGCGATTCCTGCTTCGTTCAGCGCTCGATTCAAGACCTCGCCGGCGGGTCCGACGAACGGGCGGCCTTCGAGATCCTCGCGATCGCCCGGCTGCTCCCCGACGATCACCAGCTTCGCGGTTCGTGGACCTTCGCCGAACACCACTTGCGTCGCGTGCTGGTAGAGGGTGCAGGCGGTGCAACGTTTGGCGGCTTCTCGGAGGTCTTCGAGGCCCGCGTTCTCGGGGACGAAGGGTCTCGAGGCCGAAGATTCGTGGGCGCTGGTCAGCATCTTCGTGGTGCGGGCGGTGGAAGCCGCGACCAGTGGCGCGAGGTCGGCGAGCTCGGGGAGGTTCGCGCGAAAGCGGGCGGGCATGTCGCGGCCCATCTTTCGGAGGTTCAGGCGGGCCGGGTTGTGCACGGAGCCGTAATAGGTGGCGAAGAGGGAAGGGGCGGCGTCCTCGTTTTTGGCCGTCGTCGTTTCGGTGCCGGCGTTCGTTCCGGGGCCGAAGGTTACGTTCTTGCCTTCCCAGCTCACGGACTCGTCCGGCGTTCGAATGACGTAGCGGCCTTTCGTGAAGCGGTCGACGAAGTGCGGGACCACCAGCCGCAGCACGTCATGGTCCGGGCGATAGTATGCGAGGTAACTATCTCCCTGCTTTTCGAACCGCACGAACGCGTGAGCGCGATGGACGTCGTGCTGAACCTGCTTGTCGAGCAGGTTCAACGCGCGGACGTCGGGATCCAGCGGGTCGTCGAGGACGTTCACGTGCTCGTAAGTCAGGCGCCACAAGACGCGATAGAGGTGATCGAACCGGCGCGGCTCGCGGTGGACGGCGACGCGTTCGGCGAGCTCGGCGAAGCGGCGTGGCACGCGAAGTTGTGTTTTGCGCGCGGGCCGGTCGTGCTCGGGTTCGGGTTCGGTGTCCGGGAGCGGCAGCTCGGGATTTCGGCGATCGCTCAGCTCGAAGGTGACTTCGTCCGGCGGAATCCGCTCGGCGATCAAGCGTCGCGCCCGTTCTCGAAAGGCCTCGAAGGTGGGCTCGAGCTCGACCTTCACGTCGCGACTTCCTCCTCGGCGTCGGCAAACAGCGAAAGCTGCTTCGACGCTGGGGGCTTCATGCGCTGCACCAGGTCGGCCCGATCGAGCAGCATGACGTCCGGATTGTGGTCGGCGGTGATCACGAACGGCTTCGCTCGGGTCAGCGCGACCTTGAGCTGCGCGAGATCGAGCAGGGTGAGCTTTCGATACCTGCGCGCCTGGATGATCCGTCGAGCGTTTTTCGTCCCGATGCCCGGCACGCGCAGCAAGCTCTCGCGCGGCGCGCGATTCACGTCGATCGGAAACGTTTCTCGATGGAGGAGGGCCCAAGCCAGCTTCGGATCGAGATCTGGATCCAGCTGCGGACGATCGGGCGCAAGTAACTCACCCGCCGTGAAACCGTACTGCCGGATGAGCATGTCGGCTTGATAGAGCCGATTCTCTCGCAACAACGGAGGCGGCTTTCGAGGCAGCCGGGCGTCGGGCGAAGGAATGGGACTATACGCCGAATAATAAACCCGCTTGAGCTGGTGGACGTCGTAGAGGCGGGACGCGGTTTCGAGGATGACCAGATCGGAGGTGGCGGTCGCGCCGACGATCATCTGAGTGCTTTGTCCGGCCGGCGCGAAGGTGGGCGCGGATGGATTCTTTTTCTCCTCGGCCCATTCGTCGTGGCCGGTTTTGATCACGGCCATCGCGCTCTCGATTTTCTCGAATTTTTTCTCCGGTGCGAGCTTGGAGAGGTCCGCGTCGGTGGGAAGCTCGATGTTGGCGCTGACCCGATCGGCCAGCCTTCCGGCGCTTTCGATCAGCTCGGGCGAAGCGCCGGGCACGACCTTGAGATGCACGTAGCCGCGGAAATCATGCTCGTCCCGCAGCTTCGACACGACCGCGAGCATCTGTTCCATCGTGTAGTCGGGGCTCTTGATCACGCCCGAGCTGAGGAACAAACCTTCGATATAGTTCCGCCGAAAAAATTCCAGCGTGAGATCGACGACTTCTTCCGGCGTGAACCGGGCCCGTTCGGTGTCGCTCGAAATGCGATTGATGCAATAGCGGCAGTCGTAAACGCAGACGTTCGTCAGCAGAATTTTGAGTAGCGAAACGCAGCGTCCGTCGGGCGTGTAACTGTGGCAGATCCCCGGTGACGGCGCGCCACCCGACATGAGCCGGGGACTCCCGCCGCTGGCACACGAAGCGTCGTATTTCGCGGCGTCGGCGAGGACCCGTAGCTTGTCGGCGACCGAGATGGGTCATCCTTGGGGCCCGGAACCGAAGGGTCAAGGTGTGCACTTTTAGAAATCGAAGTGCACGTTCTCGGTGCTACCGCTGTCCGAAACCATCACCGCGTCCGCCGTGCCATGCGCCTCGTAGGTCGTGCCCGCGATCAGCGTCAGGCTCTTCACGGTCAACGTCACCGTCCCTTGGGGTGGCCTTTTTGTCAGGCCAAAAATGCCCATCGTCGGGTGCACGAACTGGCCGCCGAAGTCCTTGAGATCTGCCATCGCGTAGGAACGCTCCGTCGTCTCGCCGGCGATCGTGAAGGTGATGGAAACGTTGTCGGTGCCCATCGGGCCGGTGGTCGCGGTCATCGAGATGACGCTCTGTGCCGCGCCGCGCGTGGATGACGCGGCGAGGTGACACGTGAAGTCGCCGCTGATGACACCGCTGGCGGTGCCGGTGCACGCGTGGTCGCCGTTCGAATCCGAGTCTGCATCGTCGCCGCAGGCAAGGCCGGCCGTCGCCGCGGCGGTCGCGATCGCGAGGAGGAGCCACGTTCGAGCGTTCATCACCCGGCGAGCATAGAGCGGCCTCCAGAGGCACGGAAGGGCGATTCCGGCGCGGCGCTTGCGCGAAATCTGCTGAATTTGCGGGGCGATGATGCGTGCGCGATCGCGATGCGCCGTACCGTCCGGGCGACACGCGCGTTGACCGGGCGCAACGATCCGTTGGAGATCCCAGGATGATCAAGGTCGGGCTCTGTGGCTTTACGATCGCGATGACGACCTACTCGTCTCACTATCCCGTGGTCGAGGTGCAGCAGACTTTCTATCAGCCGCCCAGGAACCCGACGATGGAGCGCTGGCGCCGAACCATGCCGGACGGCTTCGAGTTCGTGATCAAGGCCTGGCAGTTGATCACGCACGAGGCGACCAGCCCGACCTATCGGCGCCTCCGCGAGCCGCTCGATGCCGAGGCGCGGGCGACGGCGGGCGCTTTTCGCCCGAGCGCGATCGTTCGCGACGCGCTCGCGCGCACCTTGGACGCCGCGCGTCTCCTCGATGCGTCGGCGGTTTTGTTCCAGTGCCCGGCGAAGTTTCGGCCGACCTCGGAGAACGTCGAGCGGATGCGCGCGTTCTTCTCCACGGTCGCGAACCCCTCACGGCCCCGGGGCGTTCGATACCTCTGGGAGCCTCGCGGACCCGCTTGGACCGAGGAAATCGAGCTCGGGCGATCGCTCGCGCGGGAGCTCGACCTCACGTACGTCGTCGACCCGTTCGTCGATCCGCCTGATCGTCGCCGGGACCGTCCGGCGTATTTCCGCCTGCACGGGATCGGCGGCGCGTACCACGTGTACACCGACGACGAGCTCGCGCGATTGGTCGATCTCACGCCGCGGGACGCCTACGTCATGTTCAACAACGTTCCGCGGGCGAGCGATGCGCAGCGTTTTCTCCGGCTGCTGGACCAGCGTCGATGACTAGCGGGTGTTTTTGATCGGGAACGGGCCGGCGACCTGGGTCGAATAGGGCGCTTTTCCACCGTAGCGCTCGACGTAATAGTTCGAGGACTTGTTCGGATCGCCATCTTGGCCGACCGGAAGGATCGCCGTGTAGACGTAGCCGCCCATCCGTTGCTCCGCGAAGAGCATCTGGCGGTGCACGGCGCCGGGGGGCGTGCCGGTCTCTTTGGACTTCCAGGTGATGCTCGCGCCGTTTTCGATCACCTTCTTCTGGAAGGCGGAACGGATCTGGCCGAGGCGGTTGTCGCCGAGCTTGGTCGGGGCGGCGGCGTCGGTGAGAGCCGCGGTTCGGCTCGCGAGATTGGAAGCGTTGATTCTTGAGGCGCTCATGGCAGGCTTTATCGACTGGTCGGCGCAAAGCGTTGCTCCGACGAAACGAGGGAGCGCGGGCCCGCCGGGGTCTTCGATGGCTCAATCGGAGACACGCGAGCGGCTCTCCCGCGCTCCGAATTGACGCGGGGCGCACCCCCGAGGCTCGAACTTTCAAGTCTGCGCTGGGACGTCCGTCTATTCGTGCGGATGCGTTTGCTGACCAAGCCTCTTTTGCGCTTTGCCTGTAGCCTGGCGCTCACCTTGGGGCTCGCCGTCCCGGCCGTCGCCTCGGCCCAGGACACCGACGGGGACACGGTCAACGATAGCGCCGACTACTTCCCCTGCGATCCGCTGCTGTCCGAGGTGGAGCTCGGCCCGCCGGCGGTGCCCGACGTTCCGCGGCAGCTGTCGTGCTCGGTCGCTCCGAAAGTTCCGACGGCCGTGACCTCCGCGGCGATCTATTGGCCGACGCGATACTTCGACGGCTCGGCTTGGAAGTATGCCGGCACCACCCAGGCGCTGGTCGGTTCGAAGTATGACGTCGGCGCGCGCCGGCTCCTCGCCTCGACGCTCGGGGCGGACACCGCGTTCGGCACGAACGGCAACGGCGCCACCTTCGACGCTTACGGCCTGGACGAAACGGCGGGTCCGTCCGCGGTGATGCTCGACGGAAAAATCGTGAGCTTCCACTTCGCGGACTATCAGACCGGAACTAACTGGCAGGAGCGGTTGGTCATCGCGCGGCACAACGCGGACGGTACGCTCGACACGACGTTCGGCACCAACGGCATCATCAAGGAAACCTTGGTGTCGTCGTCCGGCTCCAGTAAGTACGTCAACACCGCGTTCCGGATGCCGGACAACAAAATCATGTTGTTCGGTTATTCGGGATCGTCCCTCGGCAACGGCTACGGCGGCGCGATGGTGTTGAAGTTCAACCCCGACGGCTCGCGCGACACCACGTTCGGTGGCGGCGACGGTGAGTGGTATTCGCAACGCGTGAGCGACAAGATCTGGGCGGCGACGCTCGGACCGGACGGCATGGCGTACGTCACCGGCTGGAAGGAAAAGACGACGACCAACGTCGACGCGTTCGTGGCTCGCTTCACCAACCAAGGTCTCGACACGACCTTCGGCGTCTCCGGCTACGCGTTTTTTGGCTGGGGAACGGCGTACTGGGCCGGTGGCACCAACGACTGCCAGACCCGGATCGACGATGGTCATTCGATCGCGTTCGACGACGCCGGCCGGATCCTGGTCGGTGGACGGAGCGCGGTCGATGGTTGCTTGGGCGAGACCTATTACCCGAGCTACATCCACTTCGTCGCGCGCTTGAATCCGAACGGCACGATCGACACGACCTTCGGGAACGCCGGACGCGTCAACATGTACGACCGTAACGGCGGGGCCAGCCGGCTGATCACGAAGACCGTCGCTCGTCCCTTGGGGGACGGCCGAATCCTGGTGATGGGCTCGCAGGAGCAGATGGCGCCCATCTACAGCGGCTGCATCGGTACCGGCAGCGGTAACTGGATCCGGCCGACGTTCTGGCTGGTCAACGAGGACGGATCGATCGACCCGACCTTCGTGAACGCGAAGGGCAAGCCGATTTGCTATTACGGCGGCGGTGACTATTACCCGACCCTGTTGTTCATCGAGGCCGACGGCACGTTCACGATGGGCGGCGGCGTCGCCGGATCCGGTCTGGTCGCCTTCGCTAGCTCCCACCAAGTCCGGCAGTCCGCGCTTCAATTTGAATCAACGCAAATTCCTGCTCGAACGAAACGCGCTCCTCCCAAAAACGGATGTCTGAGCTAACCGAATGGTTAGACCATCAACCAATGCGCTTTCTCTTCGCTCCTTTTGCTTTCGCCGTCGTTAGTTTGACTCAACCGCTGCTCGCCGCGGCACAAGACTCCGATCGTGACGGGGTGGCCGACACGAATGACCGTTATCCTTGCGACGCGGCCTTTTCGTCGGCGGTCTTCGTCCCCGCCGAAAACACCCGCGGCGTCGCGTTGTTCGGTGATAGTTGGCCTGAAAAAAATCAATTGGCCTTGGGATACTACGTCGAAGCACGCGTCAGCGCCGGCCAAACCGCGCGGATGACGTTGGTTTTGAACCCGGTCGTCTCCGACAAAGCACCGAAAGAGGCGCTCGGCTTCCGCCTGCCGAACGACGTGAATAGTGCGACGGCCGTGATGATTTCGGTCGGTGGTCAAACCGCTCGACCGGCGGCGGTGACGGTCGTCGATCGCGTCCCGGTGGTCATTTTGGCGGACGAGGTGGCCGGTCTTTTTGCGGATCCGAACGGCAGCGGGGTACGAAGCGGCGCTCGGATCGAGGTGACGGTCACCGGTGCTTCGTTCGATCCGGCCTCGATTCCCTTCGATCTCTACCTGACCAAGTCGAAGGCCAAATTGAAGGAAAAATCGCCCGGTCACCCGACGCCGATCGCGCTGACCCTCGCGCTGGCGGACGTCGCGCTCGGTACCACGCTCCCGGCCGTGCCGGTCACGGTCGTCGACCAAGCGTGCACCGCTTCGTGGCGCGCCGGCGAGTGGAGCGCATGCTCGGCGAGCTGCGGCAGCGGCGTGCGGACGCGCTCCTTGACTTGCGCCGAGGCGAGCGGGGCCATCGTGGCGGATAACCGCTGCTCGAGCGTGCGTCCCGCGGCGTCCGAGGTTTGTTCGGTCGGTCCCTGTCCGACTTATCATTGGTTCGTCGGAAATTGGGGCTCGTGCTCCGCATCGTGCGGGACCGGGTCGACGACTCGCTCGGTCTCCTGCCGCAGCGATTCCGGTGCGACCGTGGCCGACGTCTATTGCGGGGCGACGATCAAACCGGCGACGACCGAGAGCTGCGAGGCCGACGCAGGCTGCGTGACTTACGGCTGGGTCGCCGGCACCTGGAGCAGCTGCTCCGCGTCGTGCGGCACGGGAACGATGACCCGCTCGGTCACCTGCGCGAGCAGCACCGGCGTCGCCGTTTCCGACGCTTTTTGCGGCGCGACGGCCAGACCCACCTCGAGCAATAGCTGCGATGCGGGACAGGCGTGCACGACTCATGGTTGGGTGGTCGGCAACTGGGGCACCTGCTCCGCGTCGTGTGGCACCGGGACCATCTCTCGTGCGGTCACCTGCCAGGACACGACCGGTGCGGTCGTCGCCGACGTGTTTTGCGGCGCGACGACGAAACCTTCGACCCTCGATAGTTGCGAAGGACAGGGCGGCTGCACGACTTTCGCTTGGTTCGTCGGCGACTGGGGTAGCTGCTCCGCGTCCTGCGGCACCGGATCGATGAGTCGTGCGGTCACTTGCCGGAGCAGCACCGGCGCGACCGTGTCCGACGCGTCCTGCGCCGCGTCCGCGAAGCCGGCGACCTTCGAGAGCTGCGAAGCGGATTGGGGCTGCGTGACCTACGCTTGGGCCGCGAGCGACTGGAGCACGTGCTCCGCGACCTGCGGCGTGGGTACACAGACGCGTTCCGTTTGGTGCACGAGCTCGGCCGGTGCGATCGTCGCGGATCGTTCGTGCACGGGCGAGGCGAGGCCGGGTACGTCGCAGACCTGTAACGCTGGTCCCTGCGGAACTCCGTAGTTCTTTCGATTCGCGATCACCCGCGCAGGTGCTTGCGGAAGAAATCCATCGTCCGAGACCAGGCGAGCTTCGCAGCCTCGGCGTCGTAACGCGGAGTCGTGTCGTTGTTGAAGCCGTGCTGAGTGCCCGGATAAACGTGCGCGGTGAACGCGATCTTGTTTTTCTCGAGCACCGCTTTGTATTCAGGCCATGCCGCGTTGATCCGCTCGTCGGTCTCGGCGAAGTGGAGCATCAGGGGTGACTTGATCTTCGGAACGTCGGCCAGGGGCGCCGGGCTCCCGTAAAATGGGACCGCCGCTCCGAGCTCCGGGACTCGAGTCGCGAGCAGGTTCGCGATCCCACCGCCATAGCAGAACCCGACCACGCCGACTTTACCGCTGACGTCTTTTCGCGCCTCGAGCCATTTCAGCGACGCGACGAAGTCTTCGTGGGTCTTGGTTTGGTCGAGCTTCGCGAAGAGCTCGCGGCCTTTGTCTTCGTCGCCGGGATATCCGCCGAGCGGCGTCAGCGCGTCGGGCGCCAAAGCGATGAACCCCTCGAGCGCGATCCGCCGCGCGATGTCCTCGATATGTGGGTTGAGGCCGCGGTTCTCGTGGACCACCAGAATTCCTGGAACTTTCTTCGCACCTTTGGCGGGGTGCGCCAGGTAGGCGCGCACTTTGCCCGAGCCCGAGGGTGACTTCACCTCGACGTACTCGGTTTTCAAGCGGGGGTCGCTCTTCGCCACCTGCTCGGCTTCCGCAAATTTCGGATTCAGCAGGTCGAGCAGCGCGGCTGCGGTCACTCCGCCGACGGCAAACTTCTTCGCGCGATCCAGAAAGCCTCGCCGGTCGATGATGCCGTGGACGTAAGAGTCGAACAGCGACAGGAGCTCTGGGTCGAAATCGGAAGCCGTTTTCCCGCTCATTGCGCGATCCTTACACGCAACCGCTCCAGCGAGCGAGCCGGCCACGCTACTTGGTTCTTGCTCCGCTCGCCCGCTACCTTCCGAGTGCCGGGCTTGATAAAGACCAGCGGTGGCCACCCCGGTCGGCAAAAAGCCCGCCTCTTCCACTTCGGCCGTTCCGGCGAGCAGCGTTTCGGACAGAACGGCGTCGCGCGTGGAGAAAAAGGCGACCGGCGTCGCGTCGCTCACCGCCGACGGCGTCGATCCGCTCTCCGAGCCGGGCCTGATCGTGCGTTCGGTCCGCGGAGGAACCGCGATCGGCGACGCGACGGAACCGATGGAGAGCGGTAACGTTTCCTCGAGCTTTCCGCTCGACGACCTGGGCCGGATCGAGACCACCGGCCGGTGGGCCCAAGGTTTCCGGCTCGATTCCGGATCGCTCCGTTTAATGTGGATGAATGCGCGCCGCTTCGAAGCATCCGACGGCACCCCGGGATTCGAGCTCTTCTTCCAGCTCCACGGCGCGGCTTTCGACACGTATCGCGCGCGGATCGAGGAGCGAGGCGCGACCTCCGGCCATAAGTTCGAATTCTTCGCTTCGACTCCGGCCACCGACGCCGAGCCCGGGAAAACGTTCGCTCGGCGCACCAATGAAACCTGGGGGCCGGCCTCGAACGCCACGCGCTTGTCCGCCGACGGCTGGACGGTCGACTTCGTCGCGGGCGACCCGGAAGCGTTAAAAGGCGGCGTCCGGATCCAGGTGCGGGGCGACGACGCGACCGCCACGCAAAACTTGAAGGACGTCATCAAGAGCTTGGGCCTCCAGTCCCTGTTTGCGCCGCCGGCCCCGAACGCGCTCGAGAAATTCAAGCTTCTACGACTCCTCTGGCAAGTCGCGCCCCACGCGGCCGAGAGCCTGCGCGGGCGCAACGTCGAGCAGATCAAGCTGACGCAAATTCATGCGCTGCTCGAGGAAAAAGGCATCGACCCGGGAGGCGACCGGGTCAAAGGACTTCGATTCCAGGAAGTTTATCCGGGCTATTTCACGGTGGTCGATCCGCTTTTTTCAGAAACGTTGAGGGCGAGCGGCGCGCGCTACCTTTATTCGACCTCGGATAGTGCGCGACGAGTTTTGCAGCAACTCAGCGGCGGACAAAAATCCTCGCTGCTTTCCAGCACATTGGGATCCTAAGCTTAGAATTCCACGTGGACAAGTTGTCGCG
>JADMIO010785001.1_pt1 | contig 57896 bp, 50 predicted proteins | sample 8958161 | NCBI WGS metagenome assembly JADMIO01 (sample SAMN16585339, study PRJNA669376) | soil metagenome | isolation source: Crop rotation soil | place: USA: Cullars Rotation, Alabama | collected 2011
GCCGCGACTTCAAGTCACGTGAATTCCAAGCTTCGGATCCCACTGTGCTGGAAAGGGCGTATCGTTGGCGGGAAAACCGCGGCCCCGAATCACGGCACCCTCCTTCGCACCGATGGTCTGCCATCCGGCCGGCAGAGGACCGGGCGGCAGGAGAAAGCAGCCGCTGGCTTCGCTCAGCAGCGCGTCTTCGGTGATCCACATGAGACCGTTTCCGAACGTGGGATCATCCAGCAAGTAGCGCGCGCCCTCCTTCTTCACCACGGCGCCGTAGTGCTCCAGTTTCCAGTGTACCACGGCCGGCACCGGAATCGCCGCCGCCGCATCCACGCGCCGCGCCATTTGATAGTTCATTCCCACCTTCGCCGACAGGGCGGCCACTTCCTTCAGCGCGATGCCTTCCGGCGGCGACTCTGAAGTGATGATCTCCATGGGCCACATGTTCGCCGCTCCGGTGTGCATCAAAATCCGCTGCAACGCATGAGGCCCGCAGCGGAACGCTACGCCGGGCTTGTTTTCCATCACCCACAGCGAATCCCGCGCTACCTGCACCATCTCCGCCGTGCCGCCGCGAAAAACCCGGCCGTCGACCGACGCTAGACCGGCGCGGAGTTCGGCTGTCCGTCCGAGCCGTGAGAGCATGCGCATCCACTCCGCAAAGGCCCGGTCTGCGAGAGCGCGGGTGTTTTCGTCTTTGGCATCGCGCCCGGCCTCCCATGCCCGGGGCCACAGAATCAAACACGGTGAGAAGTAACCGTGGCCGTAGGCATCGGTGCCAAGTTGCAGGAGCGCACCGGCGTCCTGCACACTCAGAGCCTTCGTTGTATACTCCGCCGCCGTCTGTGCACCAGGGAGACTGGACTCCTGAGCGGGCGCGGCGCCCGGTTGAAACAGCAAACCAACCGACAGGCTGGCGACCCCGGAAAAGAAAAGGCGAGTCATAACAAGCGTGGTGTGAGAGGCGCCATTTCAGGGCAAACCACGTTCCGGGGCAATATCTTTTCCGCGGCTCAGCCCCGCCATCGCTGAAACTTACAGTTCCAAAATTCCCCGCGCCAGGTTCAGATAAATGAGCAGTCCCGTCGCATCCACAATCGTCGTAATCGCTGGACTGGCGATCACCGCCGGGTCCAGCTTCAGCGCCCGTGCGCCGATGGGCATGACGGCGCCAATGAGCGTGCTGGCCGTAATTTGGGTCAGCAGAGCCAGACCCACTGTAGAAGCGAATTTCGCCACTACGGCGGCATCCAGTTGGATGAAACCCGGCCGCAGGAAAAAGACCTGCAGCACCATGCAAAACGACAGCAGCGTGCCGAGCACCAACCCCACGCGAAATTCCTTCCATGCCACCCGGAACAGGGCCGAGGGCGAGAACTCGCCGAGCGACATCGCGCGAATGACCATCGTCGCCGCCTGACCGCCCGTATTCCCGCCCGCCGCGACGATCATCGGCATGTAGATCGTCAGCGCAAAAATTTTGCTCAGCGGAGCCTGATAGGAATAAACCACGATGCCGGAGAGGAGGCCGAGAAACGCGAGAGAGACGATCCAGCCCACGCGGCGGCGGACTTCGTGGAGCACAGGCGTATTCAGATAGGTTTCCTCCACGGTGTCGCCGGCAATACCGCTTTGCCGTTCCAAGTCCTCCGTGTTTTCCTCTTCCTGAATTTCGAGAGCGTCATCGTGCGTGATGAGACCGAGCATGCGGCCGTCGTCGTCCACGACGGGCAGAGCAAGGAGGTCGTATTTCACCATCACGCGCACCGCTTTTTCCTGGTCGGCGCTGGCGAGCACGGCGCGGGTGTCGTGGTCGTTGATCTCTTCGATGAGCTGGTCCTGCGGAGCGAAGGTGAGGTCCCGGAGCCTGACTTTTCCGAGGATGAGTCCTTCGTTGTCCACCACGTAGATGCGCGCCAGCATTTCCGCCTCGTCTGAAACCCTGCGCAGCGCCTCGATGGCCTGGCGCACGGTCATGTCCTCGCGCACACTGGCGAAGGCGGTGGTCATCCGCCCGCCGGCGGTATCGTCAGGATAGCGGAGCAACTCGCGCGCGGCGCGGTGCCGGGCATCCGAAAGCAGGTGGAAGGTGTGGCCGCGCTGCGGCGCGGGCATTTCCTGGAGCAGGTCCACCAGTTTATCGTCGGAGATTTCCTCCAGCGCCGCCGCCAGCGGTGCGTCCGGCATCGCGCCAAGAATCGCCACGGCATCCGCCACCGGGAGCTGCTGCAGGAACGGCGGCAGCACCTCCCCGGGGATCAGCCGCAACAGCGCCTCCCGCTCCTCTTCCGGCAGCGCCTCGTAGGCATGCGCCAGTTCCGCCGGGTGGATTTCCGGCATCAGTTTCCGTGCAGTCTCCTCCTCACCGGCGTGCATCGCCGCGGTGAGTTGTTCCTGCAGATTGATGAGGGTTTCGTCCTCCTCCATGCGCGGCGATTAGGCGGTTGCTGTGCGGGACGCAATAGTGGTTTGGAGAGAAAGTGTGCGGTTCTCAGTTCTCAGTTCTCAGTTCTCAGTGCCCTATGGCGGCGAACGGATGCTTCATGCAGATAAAAGCCTTTGCCTTGGAATTCCGACCGCGGATTACTGAGCACTGAGCACTTCCCCCATGCGCTCTCTCCTCCCCCCACACCGCCCCGGCCTCATCCTCGCGCCCATGCAGGACGTGACGGATCTGCCATTTATGCGGCTAATGGCGGGCTATGGCGGGCCGGATGTTTTTGTAACGGAATATTTCCGCGTGCATGTGGATTCGCGGCTGGAGCCTGACATTTTACGCAGCGTGACGGAACACGGCACGGGCCGGCCGGTGATCGCGCAGATGATCGGCGAGGATATTCCTTCGCTGGTGCGGACGGCGCGCGAACTGCAGCAGCACCCGGTGGCGGGGATTGATTTGAATCTCGGCTGCCCGGCGCCGGTGGTGTGCCGCAAGGATGCGGGAGGGGGGCTGCTGCGGTATCCGGACCGCATCGACCGCATTCTCGGCGCGCTGCGGGAGGCGATTACCGGGCGCTTCACGGTGAAGTGCCGTTTGGGATTTGAGAGTGCGGCGGAATTTGCAACGCTGCTGGGGATTTTCCAGCGTCATGCCATTGATGGCCTAACGGTTCATGCGCGGACGGTGAAGGACGGTTATCGCACCGCGGTGAAACCCGCGGGCGTGGCGGATGCAGTCGCGGGGATGCCGTGTGCGGTCATTGCCAACGGCAATGTGGTGGACGTGCCGACGGGTCTCGCGCTGCTGGAACAGACCGGCGCAGCGGGTCTGATGATCGGGCGCGGGGCGATCCGGAATCCATGGCTGTTTGCGCAACTCCGCGCCCACTGGGAAGGCACGGCGGCACCGCAGCCAACGGGGCGCGATGTGCTCAAATGGGTGACGTCGCTGTGGGAGGAAACGGCGGCCTTCGAGCGGCGCTATGTGGCGTCGAAACACGTGGCGAAGATGAAGAAGTATCTTTGTTATATCAGTCAGGGTGTGGATGCGGAGGGGCGTTTTGAATTTCTGATTCGCCGGGTGACGCAGGCGGAGGATTTCTTTGCCGTGTGCCGGGAGTTTCTGGATCATCCGGAGCCGGTGGCGGCGACACCGCCGGTGTCATCGGCGCTTTTTAGCGGGTTCAGTGAATTGGTGCGGAGTGCGTGAACTTAGAGCCGGGCCTTCGTAGTTCCGTCGGCCTGTGTTCATCGTGACAGGCACGCGTTCCAGTTCCCGTCCGGTCAGCATTTCATAGAGTGATTTGTTGTCAGTGCGGGCCAGAACGATCCACCGGTAACGCAGGCAGAAGAACCCGATCACAACACCCGAAAGCAGGCCGCCGATGTGGGCCCAGTGCGCTGTCCCGCTGTCGCCGATCAGGGTGCCGAACAAATCCATAAGGAACGAGACAACACAGAGAGTGATGACCTTAATTTTGAAGGTGCCGCCGTGCATGCCATAGACATAGAGTATTTTGACATCGTTGAACGGAAACATCATCATCGCCAGGCCGGTGATGCCGCTGACAGCTCCGCTGGCGCCCAGCGCCCAGGAATCCTCAAGCATCAGGTGCAACGCTGCAGCGCACAAACCGGTGCCAAAATAGAGAAAGGGATAAATGATACTGCCTGTGGTTTGACAGATCGCATTCCCGAAGACCCAAAGAAAGATCATGTTTCCGGCAAGATGCCAGAACCCCCCGTGCAGAAACATGTAGCCCAGCATTCCGGAGGGACTCCAGTCTTTTAAAATGAAGGGATTCTCCGCCTCCTCCGAAAGGATCTCCGACCCTCCGGTTACGATAAAAGCCATTACGGTCAGCGCGATAATGACCCAGTTAGCGAAAGGCTGGTGGCGTTCCCGGGTTTCGACACTGAGAGGAAACAAGAAAAACATTCAGAAGCGGCCTGCCAGGCCGGCTTCACCATGTCCTCAACAGATTGCCGCCGCGAGTACAAAAAGCCGCGCTGTTAATAGCGGAAACCCCGGCTGCCTACGCCAGCTTCACCATGTCCTTCACAAACTGCCGCCACAGGTAGAAACACCCGCGCCAGGAGTACCGGAAGAAGCCGCCGCCGCTGTCCTTGATGAGGCCGCGGCTGAGGTTGTGGCGGATTTGATTTTGCAGTTCGCCACTGAGACGTTCTGTCAGGGTGGTCGCATCCACTTCCACGGCGTGTTCTGGTTTAGCGATGCCGTGGGCGGAAATCCAGTCGAGATGGAACTGGAGAAAGGCGGAAAAACTCTGCGCCCACGGGGCGCGCTGCACGATGACGCCGGGAGGCTGCTCCATGGTGTTGGAGAAAGGATAGTCCGTTGTCGTCAGAGTGCGGCCATCCGGGCTGCGGGTAGTCAGGCTGAGATAAACAATGCCGGAGCCGCGCTGCTGGCTGAGGCTGATGGCGGCCTGGACACGGTGCTCCGCATTATAAAAGAGGCGGAGAAACTGCTTCACTTCACCGGCTTCCCATCCGGCATCCTCGGCCATTTCGAATCCGGCCTCCTCCACTTCGCCGGTGAGTTCGCGGAGGTGGGGAAATTCATCGCGCGACGGGGGAAAGCGATTGGTTAGCTTTTTGTGGATGGGCAGGCGCATGGCACGCACGCGGAAGATGATTTCCAGCCACGGAAGGAGAAACCACAGGGCAACCGCCACGCCGCCGGCGACGTGCGAATCTCCGGCCAGATAGTAGCCGGCGAAATACGTCGCCAGGAGATAAAGCAGCGCGCCGGCCTTGCGCAGCCACACCACGCCAAAAGAGCGCAGAGCACTCCCTGCGAGCCAAATTCCCACGGTGATGAGGAAGCGATCCATGACGTTCCGGCGGTTGCTGTTGCGGGAACTATCACGCACCGGCGGCGCGGTCAATATCGGGGTTTTCCGTATCGCCCGGACGCGGAGACGGAATGCAAAGCGCCGTTGCCCGCGCTGAAAATCCGCCGACCTCCGCTGACGTTATGACCCACGAACAACGTCTCGCTTCTCTCTCTCTGGAACTCCCGCCTGCTCCGAAGCCGCTCGCCGTTTACCGCCCTGTGGTCGTGGTGCAGGGAGTGGCGTATGTTTCCGGACACGGACCGGTGTGCAGCGATGGTTCGCTGCTGCGCGGAAGGGTGGGCGCGAATCTCACCCTGGCGGAAGGTTATGCCGCGGCGCGGCAGACCGGACTGGCGATTATTTCCACGCTGCGTTCGCACTTCGGTTCCCTGGACCCTGTCAAACGCGTGGTGAAGCTGCTGGGCATGGTGAATTCCGCGCCGGATTTTTTGGATCATCCGAAAGTGATCAATGGATGCAGCGAGTTGTTCGCGCAGGTGTTTGGCGAGGAGCACGGCATCGGGGCGCGCAGTGCGGTGGGCATGGCGGCGCTGCCGGGGGATATCGCGGTGGAGATCGAGGGGATTTTTGAAGTGGCGTGACATGAGGACTCTTCTTCCTGACAATGTGGCGGAGATTCCGTCGCCGGCACTGGTGATCCACTGGGAGAGCGTGGAGGAAAATCTGCGGCGCATGGTCGCGACGGTGTCCTCGCCGGACCGCCTGCGCCCGCATCATAAGACGCACAAGCTGCCGCAGATTGTGGCGCGTCTGGCGGAACTCGGTGTGACGAAGGGGAAGTGCGCGACCATTGCTGAGGCGGAAATGGCGGCGGGCGCCGGTGCGAACGATGTGCTGCTGGCGGCGCCGCTGGTGGGGCCGACGGTTTCGCGATTCATTGCACTGATGCGGGCGTTTCCGGAGGTGAGGTTCACCGGCCTAACGGATAATGAGGCGTCGCTGGAAGAGGTGAATGTGGCGGCGCTGGCGGCGGGCGTGAAAGTGAATGTGATGGTTGATATTGACGTGGGGCAGCAGCGGACCGGCATTGCAGCCGGGCCGGAGGCGGAGGCGCTTTATCTCCGGATGGCGGCGCTGCCGGGCATCGTGCCGGCGGGGTTGCAGGCCTATGACGGGCATCTTTCGCAGACGGATGTGGCGGAGCGGACGGCGGCGTGTGAAGCGGCCTTCGCGCCGGTGGCGGCGATGTGGGAGAATCTGCGCGCGGCGGGTTTATCCGTACCGTGCGTGGTGGCGGGAGGCTCGCCGACATTTCCCATGCACGCGAAGCGCGCTGATGTGGAATGCAGTCCGGGCACGACGGCGCTGTGGGATGCGGGTTATTCCAGAAAGGTGCCGGATGTGGATTTTCTGTGTGCAGCCGTGTTGATCACGCGGGTGATCAGCCGGCCGGGAGCGAACCGGCTGTGTCTGGACTTGGGGCATAAGTCGGTAGCGAGTGAAATGCCGCATCCGCGCGCGGTTTTTCCGGAACTGCCGGAGGCGAAGGCAGTGAGTCACAGTGAAGAGCACCTCGTGCTGGAGACGGAGCGGGCGGCGGAGTTTCCGCCGGGCACGGTGCTGGCGGCGATTCCCTGGCACATTTGCCCCACGGTGGCGCTGCACAGTTTTGTGCATGTGGCGCGCGGGAACCGCGTGGTGGAAACGTGGCCGGTGTTGGCGCGGACGCGGAAGATTACTTTCTGACTAACAAATTATGCCGCCGCTCATTTTCGACGCCCACCTTGATCTCTCGCTCAACGCGGTGGAGTGGAACCGTGACCTCCGTCAGTCGCTGGAGGACGTCAGGAAAAGCGAGGCGCATCTGAACGACAAGCCGGGTCGCGGGCGCGGCACGGTTACGCTGCCGGAGATGCGGCGGACGCGGATCGCGGTTTGTGTGGCTACACAACTGGCGCGGCTGGAACACGATATGTGGAGTCCGGTGTTCGGCTGGAAATCGCCGCAGCAGGCGTGGGCGATGACGCAGGCGCAACTGGCGTGGTATCAGGCGATGGAGGAGGCCGGGGAAATGCGGGCGATTCGGAGTGTTGGTGCGCTCGATGCGCATTTGGCGGAGTGGAACAAAGCCGGCGATCCGGAGGCGGAGCGGCTGCCGATTGGCTATGTGCTCAGTCTGGAGGGGGCGGATTCACTGATCACGCTAAAGCATCTGGAGCGGGCGCGGGCGTATGGTTTGCTGGCGGTGGGACCGGCGCATTATGGGCCGGGCGTTTATGCGCAGGGGACGGACAGCACCGGTGGTCTGCCGCCGCAGGGCAGGGAACTGCTGGCGGAGATGGACCGGCTGGGGATGATTCTGGATGTGACGCATCTGAGCGATGACTGTTACTGGCAGGCGCTCGAGATTTATAAAGGGCCGGTGTGGGCGAGTCATCACAATGCGCGCGCGCTGGTGCCGCATCAGCGGCAGTTGAGTGATGAGATGTTCCGCGCGTTGATGGCGCGGGACGGGGTGGCGGGGCTGGCGTTCGATGCGTGGATGATCACGCCGGGCTGGGAGCGGCGGAAGACCACGCCGCAGAGCGCGGGGCTTTTCCTGACAAAAATCGTGGAGCATTTGGATCACTACTGCCAGCTCGCGGGAAATGCGCGGCATGTGGGGATCGGGAGTGATTTAGATGGGGCGTTTGGGACAGAGCAGACGCCGCAGGATATGGACAGCATCGCGGATTTGCAGCGGCTGCCGGGGATGTTTGCGGCGCGGGGGTATACGCCGGAGGATGTGGAAGAGATCATGCACGGGAATTTCCTGCGGGTGCTGCGGCGGGCTTTGTGAAGGCCTTGCAGAAAGCAACCGGTTTGCGCGCAGGATAGCTCTTGAAGATCAAAAGAATAGATCGAACAGTTGCCGAAAGAAACCTGCGGAGACGTGGACCCAAAACCGGCTATAAAACCATGAAGGCAACCTGCAATTATGTCACGCTAGTTGTCTATGCGATAGTTTTCGCCGCATTGTTGAGTGCGGCAGGCCCCGTTTTTGCAAGCTTCACTCTGGTGGAGGTGAGCAAGAATGACAGCGCCAGGTTATCCGCTATTGGATTGACGATTCGGGCAAAAACGGACGGAAAGAAGGGCTGCGTGATTAATGCCGACATGCCGAAAACAGATCATCTCAGGCGCGGGATGCTCTATGTTGCAATTCAAACTCAGGATGGGGAAATAACCTCCACGTGGTGTGTGGAGCCAGGCAAGCCCCTCAGTTGTGAGTTTACCGTTCCGCAATCGTTGATTGCCAAGTGCCACTTTAGTTTTTCCGAGTCACGGGCGGACCACGCCGAACTTGAACTGTATTCTACAGTGTACGCTTTTGATTTGGCTTCGTTTGTCGGCGGGGAGAAGGCGGCTGAAAAGAAACAGTAACCGTGTGGCATTCGCGCATGGAGACAGAGGAAGTGACTAACATGGATGAGTGCGGTTCAGTTTGCTAACAATCATTCGCAGCGAACCTTCGAAAAGCGGCATTGTGCGCCAATTGCCAAACCGGCGGTCCCATTCTCCTGATTTCAGGTCCCCGCCGAGCGTCTGGACGATGCGCGTCTCGACTCCTTCCGCCAGAAAAGTCCACGACGACTGCGAGGCTCTAACTGATGGCTCCAGGAAGGCTTCAGGTTTGGCGTAAAAGGCTTCCATGAAGCCGTCCACGCAATCGTTAGGGATGGGGATGTCATGGACGGTGGCTCCGCCGAGGCCGGCGGTGAGCGTTTCCATGGAGGGGAAACGGCGGCGCTCTGAGGCGATCAATTCAGGGGCGTAGTGTGTTAGCCAGAAAATGTCCATGGCGTCGCCGTCGAAGGTCAGGATCACAACGGGGCCGCGGGTGACGCGGCGGAGTTCGCTGAGGCCTTTGGCAACATCGCGCCACTGGTGGACGGTGAGCATGGCCATGGAGGCGTCCACGGACTGGTCATCGAGCGGCAGGTCTTCGGCGATGCCGTGAATGGCGGGGGCGAGATGCGGCGGACGCTGGGCGCGCATGGTGGCGGAGGGTTCGATGGGGATGACGTGGCGGTCTTCCGGCTCATAGGAACCGGTGCCGGCTCCGACATTCAGAATGGTGCGGGCGTTGCCCAGTGCGGCATGCACGCGGGCAGCGATGCGGGAATCGGTCTGGCGTTTGCGCGCATAGCCATGGCCGTGCCTGCCGTAGTCAACGTCGCCTGCCGGTTTGGGTTCGGTTGATTCAATCATCGGAATTTTGATGAAACTATTTTCCACCTGCGAGAACGAACAGTCCGGCGAGCACCAGTACAGTGCCGCCCGCGAGACGCCAGCTGAACGGATCGCCGAGCAGCAGCACGGAGCAAACGACGGTGATGATAATGCTGCCTTTATCCACCAGGGCGACATAAGATACCTGTCCGTCTTTGATGGCGCGGTAATAGCAGATCCACGACAAGGCCGTGGTCAGGGCTGAGAGGGCGAGCAGCGCATGGGTACGGATGCTGGATGATTTCAATTCACCCCAGACTGTGTGGATGTTGCCCCAGAACAGCAGATTGAGAAGAACAAAGACACTGACAAAGACGGAGCGCACGGCGAGACCGAGGTCCGCGCTCATGGTTTTCAGTCCGGCCCTGGCGACGATGGCGGTGAAGCCGGCGAATACCGCGGAGGCGTAAGCGTAGAGTTTCCACTTTTCCATGCCGGGGGTATGGCATGCGGTGAAGGGAATGTCAGGGGCGGACTTTTCGCCCGCATTGACAGCGGACGGGAACAACGGCCACATCGCGGGGTATGAGTTCACCCGCAGATGACTCCCCGTGGCTGCCAGCGCGCATTTTGTTGCGCGGGGATGGAAAGCACGTGGTGGTGTGGCGGCATACGAACGGGATGCGGTGCTTTCTTCCCTTCTATGGGGACGCGCTGGCGAACGCCGGCGGGGCGCGGTGCCAAACAGGACTGGAGGAATTGGAACAGGCGGCGCGGCTATTGCCGGCGCGGCAGCCTGACGGATTTGTTTTTCATCTCTCGCGCTGCGGCTCCACACTGGTTTCGCAGATGCTGGCGGCGGTGCCGCGGCATACGGTGCTTTCCGAACCCGAGCCTCTGAATGATATTCTCTGGCCGGAGGATGCGGTGGCGCTGCCGGACGAAAATCGCCGCGCGGAGTTGCTGGAAATGGTGGTGCGCGTCATGGCCCGGCAGCGGACGGACGGCGGCGCGGTGTTTGTGAAGTGTGATGCCTGGCATTTGCTGGATGTGCCGCTGTTCCGGCGGGTGTTTCCGCGGGTGCCGGTGGCGTTCGTTTATCGCGATCCACTGGAGATTCTCGTTTCGCACCGGCGGCAGCCGGGTTCGCACGTGGTGCCGGGGTTGCTGGATGCGGGGCGGCTGGGAGTTCCTGTTTGGGAACCGGCAACAGGCATGGATGGCTATGCGGCGCAGGTGCTGGCGCGGCTCATGGAGGCGGCCCTGACACATTTGCCGGAGGAGGCGCTGCTGATCAATTACACCGAACTGCCCTCGCCCGGACGGGAGCGGCTGCTCCAGCATTTTCAGGTGGAAGTGACGCCTGACGAGCAGGCGGCCATGCTGGCGGTGACGGGTTCTCATGCGAAACACCGCGGGCTGCCGTTCACGCCGGACAGTGCCGAACGCCAGGCCGGGGCGGACCCGGCACTTCGGTCCCTGGCGGCGGAGCACACGGCCAGGTGGTATGATCTGCTGGAAAGGCGGCGCGCCGGTGAATTGCGTGATTGAGGGATTGTCCGCGGGCGGGGTTTCCTCCATAAAGACGGGCTCAGCCACTTGCCCGACGATGAAAAATACGCTGCTCTTTGTCCGCGCCCTGCCGCCGGTAATTATGTTAGGCACCGCCGGTTTTGCGGCGGGTGCGGCGGGGGATCCTGACACTTCTTTTGGAACCGGGGGCGGGACGGTGAGTTCGTTCAGCGCGGGTGAAGATACGGCGTATGCCCTGGCGGTGCAGAGCGACGGAAAAATCGTGGTCGTGGGGGATGCGAGTGTGGATGATTTCGCGATCCTGCGGCTGAATGGCGACGGTACTCCGGACACTACTTTTGGCGGGGCCGGCACCGGGAAAAAGATTATCGATTTCGGCCACATTGAACAGGCGCGCGGGGTGGCGATTCAGACGGATGGAAAAATCATCGTGGGCGGCGCGGGAGTTCCTGGCGGAACCAGCCGTGACTTTGCGGTGGTCCGCTGCTTGAGCGGGGGCGGGCTGGATCCGGCCTTCAACGGAGGCAGTGTCGTGACGACGGATATTCAGGGCGGAAATGTCTTCAATGATCAGGTGTATGCGATGGCGGTGCAGACGGACGGAAAAATAATCCTGGGCGGGAGTTCCCGCACGAACATTGCGATGGTGCGGTACATGACTGACGGGACGCTGGATTCCGGATTCGGCACGGGCGGGAAAGTTTTCACTGCGGGAAGCACGGCGACGGAGCAGCAGATCAATGCCCTCGCGGTGATGAGCGATGGGCGCATCGTGGCTGCGGGGCAGTCGCGCACCGGTGCCAACACGGATGTGCTGGTGGCGCGTTTTTTGAGCAATGGCACGCCCGACCCTAACTTTGGGACCGGCGGCAAAACGGTCAGCCCGGTGGGGGCGGTCAATATTTCCGATGTGGGGAATGCGGTGGCAGTCCTGGCGGATGGCAAGGTGCTGGTGGCGGGGACTTCCAATGGGGATTTGCTGATTCTGCGCTACACCTCCGGCGGCGTGCTGGATACTCCGTTCGGCGGGGACGGTTTTGGAGGCAAGCTCGCCGGTTATCAGAACGGCACGGAAAACGGTACCGGCGTCGTCGTGCAGACGGATGGCAGTATTATCCTGACGGGGACGACGGGGTTTGGCGGGCGGGATTATTTTACGGCGTTCCGGTTCAGTTCCGCCGGCGTGCTGGACAGCACGTTCGGTTCCGGCGGCGGTTTTGCCATAGGACTGACGGCCGGCACCGACGCGGCGTGGACGGCAAAGCTGCAAAGCGACGGCAAGCTGCTCATGGCGGGCGTGGCCGGGACGGGAGCCACGCGGGATTTTGGCGTGGCGCGCTTTGAAACCACCGGACCGCTGACCCTTCCCGCCTGGCGCCTGCAGTATTTCGGAAACTCCGCCAACAGCGGCAGTGGCTCCAACGCCTCCGATCCGGAAACCGATGGCACCGTGAATCTGCTGGAATACGCCTTTGGCACGAACCCGATCGTGCACGGCCCGCCGGTCAGGCCGTCCGTCCAGGTCAGCGGAGGCAATCTCACGAGCACTTTTACCGCCCCGTCTTACGTCACCGGCATCACCTACGCCGCGGAATGGAGCACCGCCCTGACCGCCGGGACGTGGCAAAGCGTGGCCGACTCCGGCAGCGGCAGGGTGCATACCTTCAGCCTGCCAACCGCGGGGAAGACGAAGCTGTATCTGCGCTGGAGGGTTTCGGAGCCGTAGGACCCGGGAACTCCCTCCCGTGCCGGATACGCCATTCCCCCGATAAAACGGTGGAAATTCCACGTAGCTTAGGCACATTAACTGCCGCTCCTCCAAACCTCTCCTGTTATGAACCAGTTTTCCCAATACGCCAACCGCCTCGGCCGCCGCGGCTTTCTCCATGTCGGCACCTGCACCGCCCTCGGGCTGACGCTCGGCGATTTCTTCAAAATGAAGGCCCGCGCGGATCAGAAAAACTACGCGAGCGTCGAAGGGAAGGCCAAGAGCGTCATCCACATCTTCCTGCCGGGCGGCATGGCCCACCAGGAGAGTTTCGACCCGAAGCCACTGGCTCCGCCTGAATACCGCGGCCCGCTGGGCGTGGTGAACACGAAAGTGGATGGCGTCCAACTGGGCGAACTGTGGAAAAACACCGCCCAGGTGATGGACAAGCTGACCATCATCCGGAGCATGACCCACGGCGAGGCGGCCCACGAGCGGGGCACGCACAATATGTTCACCGGCTACCGTCCGAGCCCGGCGCTGCAGTATCCGAGCTTTGGCTCGGTGGTGTCGCACGAATTCGGCACCCGGAACAGCCTGCCGCCGTATGTCTGCATTCCGAATCAGCCGAACGAATTCGCCGGCAGTGGTTATCTGAGCAGCGCGTTCGGGCCGTTCAGCCTCGGCGCGGACCCGGGGAACGGGAATTTCAAGGTGCAGGACCTGGCGCTGCCGGGCGGAATCACGGAGGGGCGTTTCAACCGCCGCCGCGCGATCCTCGACGGGATCGACAACCATTTCAAAGGCCAGGAGAAATCCGATTCGCTCGATGCGATGGATACCTTTTATCAGGACGCCTATAAGCTCATCAGCAGCCCGCAGGCGCGCGATGCCTTTGCTCTCGATAAGGAAGACAACAAACTGAAGGACGAATACGGCCGCAATGAAGCCGGCATGCGTCTCCTCATGGCCCGCCGTTTGGTGGAAAGTGGAGTGCGTTTTGTCTCCACGCAATTTGGCGGCTGGGACCACCACGACAACATCAAGGGAGCCATGGAAGGCCAGGTGCCGCGTTTCGATCAGGCGTTCGCCCGCCTCATCAAAGACCTGAGCGACCGCGGCCTTCTGGACAGCACGCTGGTGATGGTTTCCTCCGAATTCGGCCGCACGCCGAAGGTGAACAACACCGGCGGCCGGGACCACTGGCCGAAAGTCTTCTCCGTGATGCTCGCCGGCGGCGGCCTCAAGAAGGGGATGGTTTACGGCTCCAGCGACGCCCTCGGTGCTGAACCCGAAAATGACCCCGTCCAGGTGGGCGACCTCGCCTTTACCATCTACCAGCAGCTCGGCATCAACGCCGACAAGGAACTGATGGCCCCCGGAGCCCGCCCCATCGAAATCGTGGGCGAAGGCCAGGTGATCAAAGACATCGTGGCGTAAGCGCTGCCTCCGCTGATGGGAGGCCGGAAAGTGCCACGTGGAACATTTTGGGCCGCCCGGCCTGATTCCTCGTGTGCGCGGTATTGAGTTTATCCGACCGCGCGGATAGGATTCGCCGTCCATTCCTGCCGTTCCTGTGAAGACTCCCCGACTGCCGACCCTTTTCGCGCTGGTTTCCACCGCGCTGATGCCCGCCTTTTTCACCGCCGGTTGCGGGGAGAAAAAACCGGCGGTGCCCGCGGACCCGCCGCAGGTCACGGCGGCGCGCGATGACTTTTACCGCCGCCGGGATGCGAAGCTGAAGTATCTGCAAATGTCTCTCGAGCAGACTAAAAAGATAGCAGCGGGCGGTCCCAATGACAGGACTTCCCGGGAGCTCGTGAAGAACGCGGAGCGTGCACTGGCGAAGTATGAAAATGCCGCGCACGAGGAACTCGGCGCCTGGCAGTTGAAAAAGTGGGAGGGCTATCACATTCCCGGAAAGGTGGATCCGGGGGAGGTGCTCCATGAAATGGGGGTTACGGTGAACGAGGCTGAGCTGCCGTTTCTGACTTTTTCAGGAGGGTCCGCGACCGTCACGAAAGCCAGCGCCGACTTTCGCCGCCGCCGCGACGCTTCGTGGAAAAAAATCCGTAAGGCCATGCTTGATGAAAACCAGCGCCTGCAGAAAGAGGCCGAAGCCGCGAAGAAACTGGATACTGTGGATGGAGAGAACGTGATGGAATATCTCGAGATTCACGGCATCCTGGACGTCCCGGCACTGCAAAAGCTGGCCGCTGATGCCCGCGCCCACGTGGAGGAAACGAAGAGTCAGGTTCAGGCCTGGAGCAGAAGGAACTGGGAAGGGTATGTGGTGCCTGCCGATCCGGAGGCAGCCGCGCCCGCGCCGCCGCCCTGAACAAACCGCTCACCGCATGAATCCGGGCATGTCCGCAATGAATGACAGCGTGCGCCGTTTTGCGGCCGCCCAAGGAATTGCCGCAGTGCTGATTCTGGCGCTGTCCTTCACCGCCGCTGCCGGACCGGAAAAGAAGGAGCCCGAGAGGGAGAAGTTCCAGTCCATTGTCGAACTGAGAAAGCAATGGCCAGACCCGGGGGATGCCGGGATTGTGTTTGCAGAATTGTCGAAGCTCTACGGTGAGAAGGGAGTCAAGGTGATGGAAAAATGCTCCGCCATCATCGTGCATGAACTGGAAGGAACGCTGGACCTTGATTTGCGCGGCAGCTCCCAGGCGGTTTCCGGGTTTCCCAAGAAGAAGAGCACCGTCATCAAAGACGAAAAGAGCATCGCCGCCATCCGCGCGCTGCTTACCGACTCCAACCGCTTTGGCGGCTTCGCGATGGCCATTCTCTCGCCGCGCTTCGCCATCGAACTCGCCGACGGCACATCGAGCGTCACGGTGCTGTTTTCCCCAAAAGCGGGGGTCGCGTGGATCAACAACGGGGAACCCGTCATGGTGTCTCCGGAAACGATAGAGACCCTGATGAAAGCCGCCGGCCTGGCGGAGGGGGAAGGCAAAGAGAAGAAGACGAAGTAAGAGACAGGCCCTCACCCGGAGGGAGTGCCTCAAGGAGCGGCGACATTCCTGTCGCCGTTATCACAAACCGCTCCGCAGGAGCGCACTTCAAAAAGAATGGCGCTACGCGCAGAAGTTAAACCGGCGACAGGAATGTCGCCCCTCCTTGGGGGACTGCTCTGCCGGACGAAGTAGAGCTCCGAACCGGCAATTCAAAAATTGTCCCCAAGTTACTCTCCCAGGCAAAAAAATACTTAAGCGATCTTGAACTTCAACGTTGAATCAATCAGCAGAAGGCATAATCTCTGAGGCTCGCTGGAAATTGCCATAATTTTGCTCCCCGGTAACGGTGGTTTCCGTCCTTTAGCCTTCTTTTTCAAACAGTTATGTCTGCCCGCCGCCCGCTTCGCCGTCAGGATGATTCTGCATTTACAGGAGAGGGGGGCGCGGACATCGGGTCCATTTTGCTGATGGTCGGGGGCGGGGCACTCTTCATGGCCCTCGCGACGCACACGCCGGACGACTTGGCGGCCTGGACGGGGATCAGCACGAAGGTGCCGGCGAACAGCCCGGCGATGAATTTCCTGGGGCCGTTCGGGGCCACGGTGGCGGGGTATCTGTTTTTCCTGCTGGGCGGGGCGGCGTATTTGCTGCCGTTCGGGCTGCTCTGGCTGGGCATGGCGAAAATCAATATGGGCCTGCGCCTGCTGCCCCGGCCGCTGATGGGATTCGGGCTCTTCATTCTCAGCGGGGCGGTTTTCCTCGGCTCGCAGCGCTGGTGGTTTCAGGACTGGTGGCGCGAATATAATATCCTCGGCCCTGGCGGCGGCCTCGGCTGGATTGGCCGGGTGCTGGCGACGAAGACGATCAACATCGCAGGCGCGATCATTCTTTCCGCGACCGGCTATGTGTGCGGCCTCATTCTCATGACGGGCATCCGCCCGCGTGTAGTGGTGGTGAAGGGGCAGCGGGCTTTCCTGACAGCGTGGCGGCAGATTTGGTTCCGCCTCAGTGGCCGGAAGAAGGCGCTCCTGACGACTCTGGAGCAAAAGGAGGCCGCGCTGCTGATGAAGGAGCAGGCCAAAGCCGAGCGCGAGCGCAAGCGTTTGGAAAAGGAACTGCGCCGTCAGGCCGCGGCGGATCCTTCCGGCGCTCAGCACGTACCGCTCAATCCGGCCGGCGCCCTGGATTTGGATTCGCTGGATGAAGAAGTGCTCGCCGGTCAGCGGGATCCTGCGCCGGCGGTGACGACGGATGAAGACGAAGAGGATGCGCAGCCGCTCACCGCCACCGCCGTGGCGGAACCAGCAGTTCCCGCCCCGGTGGCGGAGCCGCCGATCATCAACGGCTCCCGGCGCGCGCAGCCCGCGGGGGAAGGGAAACTCAGTCTCGCGGAATGGCGCAAGCAGCAGCAAAAACCGCGCGAGGAATCCAGCGGCAGCAGCACCACTTCGGCGGGCGCGGCGGCGATGATGGATTTTTCCAATTATCAGCTCCCGCCGCTCAACATCCTGCACTGGGATGAAAGCGCCGGCGAGGTGAACATTGACGAACGCGGCCTGCGCGAGACACAGAAAACGATCATCGCCACGCTCAACACGTTTGGCATCAATGTCACCCCGGGCCCCATCACCCGCGGTCCGACCATTTCGCGCTACGAGATTTATCCCAGTGAAGGCCTGCGCGTGAACCGCATCACCGCACTGGAGGCGGACATCGCCCGCGCCACGCGCGCCGAGCGCATCAACATCCTCGCGCCCATTCCCGGCAAGGACACGGTGGGTATTGAAATCGCTAACAATGAAAAAGTGGCGGTGACGCTGCGTGAACTGCTGGAAGACGACACCTTCGCGCGCACGAAATCGAAACTGCCGCTCGCGCTCGGCAAGGATGTGTACGGCAACACGATCATCGCGGATCTCGCGGCGATGCCGCACCTGCTCGTCGCGGGTGCGACGGGCAGCGGTAAATCCGTGTGCATCAATTCCATCATTGGCAGCCTGCTCTTCCAGTTTACACCGCAGCAGCTCCGTTTCATCATGATCGACCCGAAGGTCGTGGAAATGCAGACCTACAACGATCTGCCTCACCTTGTGGTGCCGGTCGTGACGGACCCCAAAAAGGTCATCATGGCCCTGCGCTGGGTGGTGAATGAGATGGAACACCGCTACAAGCTCTTCGCCGGTGAAGGCGTTAGGAATTTCGAGTCCTTCAACAACCGCAAACGCAAGGAGAAGGCCGCGCCTGACAAACTCAAATCCGCTGCCAGGCCGGAGAAGAGCGCCGCCACCGCCGGCCTGCCGCTCTTTGAAGCTGCCGCGGCGGCGGCTCCAGTCGCTGACCCCGAGCCTATCGGCCCTATGAGCCCTATAGGCCCTATCTCTCCCAAATCCCGCGAAAAGCAGCCCGCACCCGCCGCGGACGACGGCGAGTACGTTTTCCTGAGCCCCTCGGACGATGACGAAGGCGGCTACACGCCGAAGTCCCGTTCCATGCCGCAGCCGGTGCCGGAGCCGGCGATGGAGGAGCCGGAGGAAGTGCTGGCCATGCACCAGGTTTCCATCGCGGGTGCCGACGATGCCGCCGCCGGGGAAATCTGGGACGAGAGCGAAATCATCGCCGAAGAGGAGGAGGCCGCTGAGCCGCAGGTGCCGGACACCATTCCGTATATCGTGGTCATCATCGACGAATTGGCGGACCTCATGCAGACCGCTCCTGCGGACATGGAGCAGCTCATTCAGCGCATCGCGCAGAAAGCCCGCGCCGCCGGCATTCACATGATCCTCGCCACGCAGACGCCGCGCGCCGAAGTCATCACCGGCAACATCAAGGCGAACATTCCCTGCCGCATCGCCTTCCAGGTCAGCAGCGCTTTGGATTCGCGCGTTATTCTCGACACCAAGGGCGCCGAAAAACTCGTCGGCAAAGGCGACATGCTCTACCTCCCGCCCGGCAGCAGCAAACTCTGCCGCGCCCAGGGCGCGTATGTCACGGATGACGAAATCGTCGCCCTCGTGGACCACTGCAAACTCCAGGCGAAACCGGCCTACGACAAATCCGTGCAGGAGCACCTCGGTGACGGCCCGAAGGAAGTGGAGGAGATCACGCCTGAGGACGAAGAGACCCTGGAGCGCTGCATCGAAGTCATCATGGTGGAGCGCAAAGCCAGCACCAGTCTTCTCCAGCGCCGCCTGCGTCTCGGCTACGGCCGTGCCGCGCGGATGATGGATTTGCTGGAGCAGCGCGGATTCATCGGGCCGGGCGATGGTGCCAAGCCGCGCGAGGTGCTCATCGCGCCGGATGAGGATGAGATGGAGGATTGATATCCTCTCCGTCCTGGCTATGCCAGTAGCCCAGCATGGCAACGATCAAAGAAGACATCGCTACGGCCTCGAAGTGGATATCCAAAGCTTTAAAAAGCTCCGGTTATCGCGCAGATTTCACACCGGCGAGTCTTCAGGAGATCGACCGCTTCTTCGATGAGCACAGTGCCAACGGGGGACCGGTTGCCGGCGGATTGCTCGCGGAGTCCCTGGGGTCGCGTCTTTTTGCCATTGGGAGTTATGTTGGCGAGGTGCTCCGCAACCACCTCGGCGGCGAGTGGCACGGTGATGACTCGGATCCTCAGGTCGAAATCAATGTGGAGCTGCGCCTGGCTGACGGCACCGTCTGCCAGCCGGTGCAACGCGCGATGAAGCGTCTCAAGAACGGGGCGGAGGACGGGATCGCAGCCTACGGTCGCGGCATGGGACTGACTGTTAGTGATCAGCCGCCGGCCAAAAAAGGATTTTTTGGGCGTCTCTTTGGCAAATGAAAGGCCGGGCCGGCGATGATGCCTGGCGCTCCCCCAAAGATGATTACGCCCGAACAGTTCAATGCTATTCTTCCTCTGGCCTGCGAATGGGCTGAGGACCAGGAACGCATCATTCGCCGCGATGGCATCGCGCTCACGGCGGAGCAAACCGGCGACGCCAGGAAAATCGGAGTGGCGCATCCGGAAAATGTCAGGCTGATGAAGGTCCGGAGCATTCCGGTGCCGGAGCACCCGGTTCTGCGCGCCGCGGTGGAGGTGACGGGGCTGATTTCTCCGGACACGGCCGGGCTTTCGCTGCGCTACGGGATTTTTATTCACGGGGATGGATGGGGCGACCGGCGGCTGGTTTTCCATGAGATGGTTCACACGCTGCAATATGAGCGGCTCGGAGGGTTTCAGCCGTTCCTTCAGCAGTATCTGTATGAGTGCCTGACGCTCGGCTATCACAACTCTCCGCTGGAGCGGGAGGCGGTGGAGACTACGGAGAAGCTGTGCCTGTAAGTTAAAGCAGCCGTCTATGTGGGCCGAATTAAAACATCCCGGTCACGTTGCGTTCTACGAACGGCTCCAGCACGGGCGCTATGACCCGGCCGAAGACTGGACTCCGATGATTCAAGCGGTGCAGTATTTACAGGCACAGCCGTATGCGGAACGCCTGTTTGCTTTTACATCGCTGATGCATTTCCACGTCACTACTGCTGAAAGCTATGGCGTCTTTGACCGGCATCTCACGGTGGGAATTACCTGGGCGGTGATGGAGCAGAGGTTCCGGCTTTCGATCGGGAATTCGTGGACGGAGGACCGGGAAGGGGAGGTCGTCTGTGAGGGACATGAATTTCCGTGGAGTGTGGAGCCGTTGATGGAGAGGCTTTTGCTGTCGGCGGAATAGCGGCAGCCACCGAAATCAATAAGCCCCGATGGCCTCCAGGTAATCGTCATCGATCCCGAAATGATGCGCCAGCTCGTGGTGCATGGTGCGGGTGACTTCGGCCTGCAGTTCCTGCACAGTGTCGCAGACCTCTTCGTGGGGGAACTGGAAGATGCGGATGGTGTTCGGCAGAATCGGAGCACCATCTATCGCGGACTCGGTCAGCGCGTGGCCTTCGAAGAGGCCGAAGAGGTCCTCGTCGTCGGGGACTTCGTTGATCCGGTAGTCCTCTTCGGACGGCTCGTCCTCGATCACGATTTGCAGATTTTCCACCCGGGCGCGCAGTTCCTCCGGCACCTCCAGCCACGCCTTTTCGGCCATTTGCCGGAATATATTGCGGGAAACCTGAATCATATTGCGTGAAAGCAGGGGTTTGCCCGGGTGGCAAGGGCCGCGGCGTTTTCAAATCCCGGCAAAATGGACCCAAATGAGCGGAAAAAATCGCTCCCTGGACCGGCATGAAATTTTTTTCTGCTTGCGTTTTGTAAGGCCCGGGGCAGGGACGCGCCCCGAAAAAATCCCCGTTTCCGGCTGGCCGCAATACTTGCGGCAAAAACTGCGGCCGGAAGCGTTGGCATTGTGCCTGCTCTAGGGCCGTGCCGTCCCCGTCGTTCGTGGTCCTCCAACTTCTCATCCACCCATGGCCAAACAAACCGCTCCCAACCCGTCCCCTGCATCCAAATCCAAAACTCCCGCTGTTAAAAAATCCGCCGCTAAAGCCATTTCCAGCGGTGAGCCCAAAACTGTAGCCGCGAAGCGCCGCAAGGTCGCCTTCACCATCCAGGTGCCCAACGCCCACGAGGCGGCGGTGGCCGGTTCCTTTAACGACTGGCAGCCGCAGCCGCTCAAGGCCGCAAAATCCCCCGGCTCGTTCTCCCTCACCGTGATGCTCCCTCCGGGCGACTACGAATATCGCTTTGTCATTGACGGCCAATGGTGCACAGATGCCGCCTGCCCGGAGACCGTACCCAATCCTTTTGGCGAATCGAACTCACTCCTCCGGGTTGCTTGACCTCTCCCGGATGAACTTAGTTACCCGTCGAAAATCACCCCGCATTCTCATCGTCACTCCGGAGATCACGTATCTCCCGCCCGGCATGGGCAACATGGCCGAGCGTATGTCCGCCAAAGCCGGTGGCCTGGCGGATGTCTCCGCGGCGCTGGTTTCCGCGCTGCATGATGAAGGCGCAGACGTCCATGTGGCGCTGCCCAACTACCGGCGGATGTTCAACATGGACGTCTTCGCGCTGCACGACAAAGAATTGCAGCGCTACTCCCAAAAGCTCGCCAAGGACCGCATTCACCTCGCCGAGGACCGGCTGTTTTACTACCGGGACGAAGTCTACAGCGGTTACCGCGATGACTCCCTGCGCGTGGCGCTGACCTTTCAGCGCGAAGTGATCAACAACATCATTCCGCGTGTCCGGCCGGACCTTATTCACTGCAATGACTGGATGACCGGCCTCATTCCCGCCCTGGCGCGGCGGATGGGCATTCCGTGCCTGTTCACGGTGCACAATATTCACACGCAGCGCGTGTCGCTGGCGGAGGTGGAGGACCGCGGCATCGACGCCGCGGGATTCTGGACGAATCTGTTCTTCGACCGCACGCCGTATTCCTACGAAGAGAGCCGCAACGACAACAAGGTGGACCTGCTCTCGACTGGGATCTTTGCCGCGCACTTTATCAATACCGTCAGTCCGCGGTTCCTGGAGGAAATCACCTGGGGCTGGCACGATGTGGTGCCGCATTCCGTGCGCAATGAACTGCGCGCGAAAGTGGCCGCAGGCTGCGCGTCGGGCATTTTGAATGCTCCGGATCCGTCGTATGATCCGCAGACGGATGAATTGATCGCGCAGCACTTCGGACCGGAGACCCATCCGGCGGGCAAGGCTGCGAATAAACGCGCCTTCCAGGCGGCCCTGGGCCTTGATGTGAACGACCATGCGCCGCTGCTGTTCTGGCCGTCGCGCCTGGATCCGATCCAGAAGGGGCCGCAGTTGTTCTCCGATATTCTCTACCAACTGGTCTCGGACTACTGGCAGGAGGGACTTCAGGTGGCGGTGGTCGCGGACGGGCCGCACCAGAAGCACTTCCACGATATCGTCAGGCATCACGACCTTGGCAGCCGCGTGGCGGTGGCGGACTTCGATGAGAAACTCTCGCACCTCGGCTACGCCGCGTCGGATTTCATGATCATGCCCTCGCTCTTCGAGCCGTGCGGTCTGCCGCAGATGATCAGTCCGCTGTATGGGACTTTGCCTGTGGTGCACGCCACCGGCGGTTTGCATGATACCGTGAGGCCCCTCAACATAGAGCGCGGCACAGGGAACGGATTCCGCTTCGATATCTACAGCGCGGACGGCCTGCGCTGGGCCATCGACGAGGCGATGCGGTTCTACGCGCTGCATCCTGACAAACGCGCCGCGCAGATCGCGCGCATCATGCGTGAAAGCCCCGTGGAGTTCAGCCACGCGGCCTCGGCGCAGCGCTACATGGACATTTACGAAAACATGCTGGACCGTCCGCTTGTTCCCACTCCCGCCGCGGAGTAATAAGGGACCATACCATGAAGGACTCACCGGCACCGCGGGCGCGGCTTTTCGACGACGGCTGGCTTACCCCGCACTTTCCCGCCCTCCGCGAGCGGCACCGCCGTGCGCAGGAAACCGCGCACCGTCTCACGCGCGGCGAGGCGCTGTGGAACTGGGCGCAGGGCCACAAGTGGTTTGGCCTGCACCGTGAGCCTAACGGGACCTGGGTCTATCGTGACTGGGCACCCAATGCGGCGTCGCTGGCGCTCGTGGGCGATTTCAATGGCTGGCAGGAGCGGCCGGAATTCCAGGCCCGCCGCGTCAATGAGCGCGGCGAATGGGAATTGCGCATGCCGGCGGAGGCGCTGTCCGCAGGACAGCACTATCGCGTGCGCATGACGTGGCCGGGCGGTGGCGGCGACCGGCTGCCGGCGTGGGGGCGGTTCATGCATCAGGATGCTGCGACGAATGAGTTCACGGCCGTCGTCACGGAGTCCGCAGATTTTAAGTGGAAGCACAAAACTCCGCCGAGGGGACCGTTTGTCAGGGTGTATGAAGCGCACGCTGGCATGTCTCTGGAGGAGCCGCGGGTGGGTACGTGGGGGGAGTTTGAAAAACAAATGCTGCCGCGCATCAAGGCGGCGGGTTACGATACGATCCAGCTCATGGCGGTAATGGAGCATCCGTATTACGGATCGTTCGGCTATCACGTCGGCTCATTCTTTGCGCCGTCGTCGCGTTTTGGCACGCCGGAGGAATTGCAGAGCCTGGTGGATGCTGCGCACGGACTCGGGCTGCGCGTCATCATGGACCTCGTGCATTCGCATGCGGTGAAGAATGAAGTGGAGGGACTGAGCCGCTACGACGGGACGCTCTGGCAGTATTTTCATGACGGGCCGCGCGGCGAACACGTGGCGTGGGATTCGCGCTGTTTTGATTACGCGAAGACATCGGTGCTCCACTTTCTGCTGAGCAATCTCCGCTACTGGCTGGAGGAGTTTCGTTTCGACGGCTTTCGCTTCGATGGCGTGACGTCCATGCTTTATCGTGATCACGGGCTGGGGAAACCGTTCACCAGCTACGATGATTATTTCGGCGATAATGTGGACGAGGAGGCGGTGGCCTATCTCACGCTGGCGAATCAGTTGATTCACGAAGGCGCACCGCAGGCGATCACGGTGGCGGAGGATGTGAGCGGATTTCCGGGACTCGGCGCAGCGTGGTCCGATTGCGGACTGGGTTTCGATTATCGTCTCGCGATGGGTGTGCCGGACTGCTGGTTCAAGCTCGCCAAGGACATTCCCGACGATGACTGGAGCATGAACTGGCTGTGGCATGAACTGACGAATCACCGCGCCGAGGAGCGGGCGATCAGTTATGTGGAGAGCCACGATCAGGCACTGGTGGGCGGGAAGTCATTCATCTTCGAAATGATCGACGCCGACATGTATACAGACATGCATGCCGCTTCGCAGAATCTCCGCGTGGAGCGCGGCGTGGCGCTGCACAAACTCGCGCGGATGGCGACGTATGCGGCGGCGGACGGCGGCTATCTGAACTTCATGGGCAATGAGTTCGGGCACCCGGAGTGGATCGATTTTCCGCGCGAAGGAAATAACTGGAGCTGTGCCAAGGCCCGCCGGCAGTGGAGCCTGCGCGATGATGCGGCGCTTCGTTTCAAGACCCTGGGGGATTTCGATGCCGCGCTCATGAACCTCGATTTCGGGGCAGCCGTGCCGGAACTCATCAAGGCGGACGATGGCGACAAGATCCTGGCCTTCCGCCGCGGGAATGCGGTGATCGTGATCAATTTCCATCCCGGGCGGAGCTACGAAGGCTACGGCTTGGCTGTTCCGCCGGGGGATTACCGTTTGGCCCTGAGCAGCGACGAGACCCGCTTCGGCGGATGGAACCGGGTGACGGGTAATGATTACCGCTCCGAAGCGGACAGCGGGCAGCACTGGCTGAGGCTGTATTTACCGGCCCGTACGGGTTTAGTGCTTTTTACATTTCCCGGGCCGCGGGTTAGCGTGTAGTCTGCAGGAGGAAAATCCAGCACCCGCATGGCCGACCTAACCGACCCATATCCATCACCGCCGTCCACTGACGGCAGAAAGCAGGTCCAGGCTGAGACAGTGGTCAGCCCTGGATCGTTCCCGCCGACGCGCTGGTCGAAGGTTCGTCTTTGCGCGGCGGGAGATGACAGTGAACTGGCGCGGAAGGCCCTGGACTCACTCTGCAATGATTACTGGTTTCCGCTCTATGCCTTCGCGCGGCGCGGCGGCAGCGGGCGGGAGGATTCGCAGGATCTGGTGCAGGGTTTTTTCGCCAAGGCCATTGACGACGGATTGTTTGGCAAGGCGGATCCTAACGCAGGACGTCTGCGCGCGTTTCTGCTGGTGAGCTTCAAGCACTATCAGAGTTCCGAGTACAAAAAGACGAACACCATCAAACGCGGCGCCGGCTGGGCGCGGGTGAACTGGGAAGAGGCGGAAAAAATTCTGGGCGCGGCCTCGCATCCGGAGCGCACGCCCGATGAGGAATTCGACCGTCAGTGGGCGCTGCGGATGCTGAACCGCGCGGTGCGGATTCTGGAGCGGCAGTATACGAACACGGACCGCGGCGCGATGTTCAGGGAACTGCGGGCGTTTTTGAAACCGGACGATCCGAAGGAGCCGGAACTGGCCCGGCTGGCAAAGAAATTCGATCTCACGCCGGAAGCGGCGCGTCAGGCGGTGTGCCGGGCCCGGGAGCGTTTCCGCGCGACGCTGCGCCAACTCATCGCCGACACCCTGGATGCGCCAGGGGAGGAGGATGTGGACTTTGAGGTCGAGGCGCTGCGCCGCGCGCTGCTGGACTGAGGCGGACTCTAGCGTTTGCCTTTTTTCTTCGGAGCCGGCCTGGCGGTGTTTTTGATGGCGCGGTTGGCAAATTTGCCCGGACCGGTGCCCTGCTTTTTGGACATCGTCAGCCTGTCGCCGCCCGAACTGCTGCTGGCGCCGGGACAGCCGTTGGGCACGCGGTAGCTGGAATTCCCCGTGACCCACACGCCGCCGGAAGGGTTGGTCCAGGGAAAGCTGCTGGAGTTGCTCAGGCTCACGCTGTAGCGAAGGGAGCTTTCACCCTCCGGCTGGGGCGGGGTGGAGCCGACGGCGACGAGAAGCGGCGAGAGGGTGATGAGGGCCGCTTTGGCGGCGGCAATTTGGCTGTCGAGAGTGGCGGTGGCCGCAAAGGCCGCCTGTTCGGCGGAGCGAATGGCACCCAGCTTCTGCTGCAGAGCATCATACTGAGCCTGTCCCCAGCCCAGTTTTTCGAGGGCGTCGAGATTGGCGCAGGCTTTGGTAAGACCGTCCAGGAGAGCTTCGTAGCAGGAGAGGAGAGCGATTTGCATGTTGTGTCGGTTTTGGTTTGTGCGGAACAGGCGGAAATGCCAGGCCGGCGGATATTACTAAATCTGCCCGGGCGCAAACGTGACAGGCTGATCGCTACATTTTTCCCTCCGCATGAATCTTTTTTTCTTTGGCTGGCCCTCCAACGTGGGCGGCGCGTCCACCAAAATGGCCCATGTCCTCTGTCTGCTGGCGCCGCATTATAACATCACGGTGATCCCGCCGGGACCGGCTCTGCTGAAGGACGTGGAGTGGCGCGAATTTCTGGAGCGCATCGGCTGCCGCATCGCGCTGTGGCGTCGGCTGCCGGCGCGGCTGGACGGCTGGGCCGTGGCGATGTGCTATGACAAATTCCTCCAGGATGGCCTGACGCTGGAGGCAAAAAAACGCGGCCTGCGCGTGGCCTGGAGCAATGACATGATGTGGCACTTTCCCCTGGAGCTCGGAACGGTCTGCGGCGGCGGCATTGACGCTGTGATGTATGTGTCACCGGCGCAGCGGGCTGCGCTGGAGCCGGGCTACCGCCGCGCCATGCTGGCCCCGCCGGAAATGACGGAGCCGGATGCCATCGAGGGGGAATTCAGCGGCACGGATGGCAGGCGGTTGCGCTGGGTGATGACGGACAATTACATTGATCCCGCGTGGTTTCCCTTCCGCGACCGCTTCCGGCGCGGGCTGAAGAGGTCACGCCTCACCGTGGGCCGCATTTCCCGGGCGGACCCGGCAAAATTTCCTGACAATTTTCCGGCCACCTATGAAAACCTTGGGCTGAAGCATCCGCGCTATCGCGTCATGGGCTGGAGCGCCGCCCTGGCAAAACGGTTTGAAGATCACCGCTTCGGAGCGGAATGGGAGTTGCTCCCGGAGGCCGCGGAGAATCCGGCGGAATTCCTGCGGTCGCTGGATCTCTACGTCTATGGCGTGGGGCCGCATTTAAAGGAAAGTTGGGGCCGGGCGGTGGTGGAGGCCATGCTGACGGGGGCAGTGCCCGTCATCCAGGGCGGGGCCGGGCACATGGACCGTTTGCTGGTAAACGGTGAGTCCGGGTTCGTTTGTGAGAGCGCGGAGGATTTCGGCCGCTGTGCGCGCCTGCTGCAGGATGAGCCGGAATTGCGCCGGGCCCTGTCGCGCCGGGCGCATGAATGGGCCGCGAACGAATGGTGCCGGCCGGAGCATCACCTCGCGCTGTGGCGGCGGCTGTTTGAAGGTTAGGACTATTGCGTCAGGTTCTTCAGCGTCGCGCAGGCGGCGGTATCTTCGTCCGGCAGCTTGCCGTCGCTGAAACGCAGAAAGAGTTCGAGTGCAGCCGCGCCCACGCGTTTGGCCTCGGCTTTATCTGCGGGGCCGGCGGCGCTGACAGCTGCGGCGAGCACAGTCGCCGGGTGCTTGCGCCATTTCAGAGGCGGGGAGGGCCAGTCCTGATGCGGGAGCAGGCGGTAGGCGCGCTCGAGATCCGCTGTGGCTTCTGCAAATGTGCGCAGCGCGGAAGGGATATCTCCGGCACGCGTTTGCACGGCTCCCTTTTCCCAGCCGGCTACGGCCGCCAGGTAATGCCAGGACGGCCCCGCGACGGCTTTTTGACGACCCCGTTCGATCCATCCTGTGAAATACGGCACTGCTTCCGCATCGCGGCCGTTTTTTGGAAAAACCTCGCCGAGATTGACCAGCACGGCGCTCAAGCCATACACGCGGTCCGGCACCGGCGTGTCGGTGCTGGCCACAAAAGCATCCATGTTGTCGATGGTTTCGCGCAGCCAGGTTTCGCCAAAGCCTGGCAGGCTGCCCTCTTTGTCAACGTAGCCGCGGTAGAGAAGATAGGACGCCAAATCCCACTTCCATTGATCCACGCTGCGATCGCCGTCCACCACGCGGCGCGCGGCTTTGATGGCCTGATCGAACATCTGTGCCGCCTCATTCCACTGCTGGCTGGAGCGGAACATGAGACCCTTTTCACCGAGCGCGCGGGCGCGTTCACGCAGCCAGAGAATGTTCTCGGGATCGAGATTGGCCAGGGCCTCGGTGATGCGGAGGTCTTCAGAAAAAGCATGATTCCGTTCCGGACCGTCCGGGAGCAATTCCGCCAGCACGCTCCACGAACGGGCATGCGTGGCGCGCCAGCGGGGATCGGCTCCCGCCTCTTCGCCCAGGCGGACGGCGATTTCATTGCCGCGCCGCGCGGCGGCGAGAGCGGCCTCTTTAAGACCTTCGTCTTTTTGAATGGCGGCCGAACGCAGATACATCAGCGCCAGGTCGTGTTCCCACTTGCCGCGGTCCGTGCTGTTCGCCTCCAGAGCGGTGAGGGCTTTTTCCAGGAGCGCGATGGCCGACTGCTGGGTCCCGATGGATTCGTGCCAGTTGCGCTGGGCTTCGAGGGCGCGGGACCGGGCATCCTCTGCGAGGGCTTTGGCGTGCCCGGATTCCGCGGTGTCCGGCAGGGATTCCAGCAGCGCCAGCAGCGCGGGCCATTCCTGAATGGCATCATTTCCCAGACCGCGCGCGCTGAGGTGCCGCATGAGCCTGATGCGTGCATGCGCCGCCGGCAGCGTTTTCAGTCCGCGGGGAAGGGAAAGGGCGGTCCGCAGGGCATCACAGGCGGCGGTGTAGCGGCCCTGAGCGGCGAACACGCCGGCCTTTTGGGTGAGGTAATTGGCGTGGAGACTGTTCCAGTCGGAATCCTCTTTGGCCGGGTGATACCGCGTGAACAGGCTGTCCATGGCCTTGATGACCGGGTCCAGCACCTGCAGCCGGCCGATGGGTTCGAGCCGTTCCGCCAGTTCGCCGCCGGTCATTTGGGTCATGACCAGGAGCAGGCGGCGCGCCTCCTGTTCATCGGAGGCGGCACGCTGGGCTTCGCGCCACTGGGAGTATCCCCATCCGCCCAGGGTGAGCGCCAGGCCGCCGAGGATGGCAATGGCCACCCGGATGCGCATCTGGTGACGCAAATGCTGCTCGCGCTGTCTGGACTCCTCGTCTGCCTGCACCGCGCGCCGCGCATCCCGGCTGGCCTGAATGGCACCGGTGAGGCGGTCGTGACTGATCTCCACGCGCGGAACGCCGGCCCGCTCTTCGATGCGCAGCAGGTGCCGTTCCACGAGCCGCTCCAGTTGCGGGCGGGGAATGCCGTAGCTCACCAGCGCATCGTCCAGCGGACGGCTGTCGCGATAGCCGGACGGCGTGAGCAGTTTGTCCTCGATGAAATGCCGCACCGTGGGCGGCACGTCGAATACCGTCTTCTCATAAAAATCCTGGAGCACCTTCGCCTGATCCTGTCCTATCAATTCCAGGTCACCCATGATCAGCGCGGTTTCATGCGCGGAGATCAGGTCGTCGCGGAAGGCATCCGTCGTTTGATAGCGTCCCGCGCGGTCGGGCAGCAGGGCGCGCATGACCACGCCGTCGAATCCCTGGGTCACTGCTTTGCGGCGGAGGGACGGAGGCTCGAAAGCCCCGACCGGCAACTCGCCGGTGAGGAGCTGATAGGTGATCACGCCCAGGCTGTAGATATCCGCACGGGCATCCACGTCTTCACCGGCAAGCTGCTCCGGAGCGCAGTATTCATAAGTCCCCACGGCAATGCCGGTCCGCGTGAGGCGTTCGTCCGGCAGGCGCGTCTCCGGGACCGCCAGACCGAAGTCCACGACCTTCACTCTCCCGTCGGCGGCGATGATGATGTTCGATGGCTTGAGGTCGCGGTGGATGAGTTCTCTGCTGTGAGCATGGGCGACGCCGTCACACACCTGGCGCAGAATGGCCATGCTTTCGGCGGTGCCGGGACGCGCCCGTTTCATGCGGTGCGCCAGCGTTTCCCCCGGCACCAGTTCCATGGTAAAGTAAAAATCCCCGGCCGAAGTGGTGCTGGAGTGATAAACCTTGACGATGTTAGGGTGGTCCAGTTTGCTCAGCAGCCGGACCTCGCGGCGGGCCCGGTCGGAGAATGCGGGATCGGAGGCGCAGCGGTCGGCGGGAAGAAACTTCAGCGCCACCGTGCGGTCTGTCATGGTTTCATGCGCTTCATACACCGCGCCCATGCCCCCCTGACCGATGAGGCGGATGACGGCATAACCTGGCAGAACCTGCGTCAGTTCCACCGGGCCCGGCGGCTTCCATTCCTTTGGAGCAGGGGCATTTGCCACGCCGAAGAGGTCAAGCGGATCGAGGTCCCCCAGGAAATCGGGGGTGGGGTTAAAAACCAGGTCGTCTCCGGGAGGCGGGTCCGGGTCCGGGTCCGGCTGAATAACAGGGGTATCAGGGGTATTCGGCATACCAGTTTACTATCTTAAAAAATGTCCTGACGTGACAAGCCCGGGCGAAAAAACCGGTGTCACGGGCAGGGAGTTAAAGGAATATGGATGGTATGGCCCACCGCATTTTCGATATTATAAACCTGTGTATACTCTCTGTCACGACCGGGATTTTGCTCAATGGATGCGGGGACACCCCGGCAGCTCCGACAGCCGCCAAAGGCGGGGAAAACCTGCCGGCCCCCCTGGTTCCGGCGGATGCGACGCCTGTGGCGGAGGAGGCGGTTTTAAAACTGGATAGCGAACACGGCCCGGCATCACTCACTGTCCGTCTCCGGGACGGGATCAAACCCTCCGCTCCCTGGCGGCCGGAATGGCCGGCGGTGAAAGGACCCTTTACCGCCACCTCCGGGAAAAACGAATACACCGCCCCGGTGGATGTGGATTACGCCACGGTTCGTCGCTGGGACACGTCGCCCCTCCCGCCTGACGAAATGCGCTACTGGGAAAGCCGTTTTGCCAAGCCGCAGCCCTACAGTCTGGTGCCGTTGCCGAAGACCCCGCAGTGGCCGCTGAAGCTCACGTATGACGCCGCGCACCGGGTAAGGCAGTTGCCGTTCCCGTTTCCCATCGTGGCCGAAAAATCACTGCTGCTCACCATGACCGATGTGGTGAACAACCCGCAACTCACCTGGGAACCGTCGAATCCGTCAGTCGGCAACAGGGACGGCGCGTGGACCTTCCATCACCTGATGAGTGCCATCGCCAATGAATCCGTTACCGGAGTTGCTCCGGGCACCCTGGTGCGGAACTGGCTGCAATCCCTCACGGTGCCGCAATATCCCGACGGTCCCAGCGGCGGCGTGGCTCCCGCGCGCAATGCGGAGCTCATCAATACCGTTCTCTCCTGCTGGCCGAAATTGAAGGGCACGGACATGCTGGACACAAGCCAGTCGCCCTTCCGTCTGCTGGCGATCGTGAACCGCCTCGACCTGCGTCTTTCCACCGCGTGGGGCAACATCAACAATCACCGTGCGGAACTGCGTTTTGTCTTTTGTTATGTCGAGCAGCAGGGCCAGCCGGAGCCGGGCATGCAGCGGGATTTTCTGGCCATCGTGGAATTCGGTGTGCCCCTGAACAATTTCACCGGGGTGCGGAACTACGCCCTCAAGTGGGCGAATCTCAGCCGGCCGGGGCTGTCCTCCGTGGACCTTTGTGCGAAGCTGAGTTTTATCACGGAGGACATCGTCCAGGCCTATGCCGCCCCCGGACGTCCCAACGGCAGCAACCTGAATCACCTGCGCACGGAGGATATGTATTTTGCGCCTCAGGGGCAGCCGTGGGACATGAGGGAGTTCATTCTCGATGCCGGCAGTCATCAGTTTAAGACCAATCCGCTCAACATGACGCCGGACTTTTCGTGGGCCGATCCGGACAGCCCGAACACAGTCTATTACTCCACCACCATGCGAAAGTGGATTCAGGCCAACTCGCCCGTCATTCTGAGCGGCCTCTACGAACTGCCGTATCAAATCGACGTCACGACTCCCTCCGGCACCAGCCCGAAGCGCCTGCGGGGCGCGGTGGCTTTGGACGGGTATCAAAACTGGTTCAGCTTTCCAACCACTCAGCCGTGCTCCGCGGAGACGCGCCTCGCCTTTATCCGCAACACCTGCAACGGCTGCCACAGCTCAGGAAACTGGACGCCGGAAAACGAGCCGACCTGGAGTTTTGCCTTCATGCGCCAGATCAATGGACGGCCCGCGGCGGCTCCGGCTACGCTGTCGGACTTCCTGAATGACACCGATCTGCCGCGCCGGCTGGAACTCCTGCGCAGCATTGTCGAGGCCGATCCGATTCTGCCGATCGGGGAGTTTTTCCAGCATCAGGTCACGACTGTTGACTGACCTCACGGGACCTATTGGCCGTATAGGGCCTATTGGGCTTGAGCGTGCCCGCTCACCGCACTATGCGCCGTGCATGTTCAAGTCTTTGGCAGTCTATTGCGGTTCCAGCGGCGGAAACGATCCCCGTTATGTGCGCCTGGCTCACGCCGCGGGAGCGGTTCTCGCAAAGCGCGGCATCCGGCTGGTCTACGGCGGGGGCGGCGTCGGGATGATGGGCGCGGTGGCCAACGGGGCGCTGGAGCAGGGCGGGGAAGTCACGGGCGTCATTCCGCATTTTCTCAATACCCGCGAACTCAAACACCCCGGCGTGGCTGACATGCGGGTGGTGGAAACCATGCATGAGCGCAAGATGCTTATGGTGGACCTCGCGGAAGGTTTCATCGCGCTGCCGGGCGGCTTCGGAACGCTGGATGAGCTTTTCGAAGTGCTCACCTGGAGCCAGCTCGATATCCACCGGCGGCCCGCCGGGGTGCTCAATTACGACGGCTATTATGACGGGATGCTGTCCTGTCTCGACGGCATGGTCACCCGCGGTTTCCTGCGCGCCGAGGACCGCGCCCGGCTCGTCGCCGCCCCGGAAATGGAGTCTCTCCTCGACGGCATGGAGGCGTGGTGCGTGCCGCCGTCCCTGAAATTCACCCTCGCCACGCCCCCGCCGACGGCGGCGGAAATTTGATTGCCCGGCGCTCTCGCCCTCCGCTGCGCGGCAGTCCGAAAGCGGCAGCAAGCTGCCGCAGTCCAAATAGTGCCGCGTGCTTTTGAATACGCCGCCATTTCGGGCAGCAGCGTGGAATCCGGACGGCCAGGGAGCGGCGGAAATCCGCGGAATTCAGAGCAGCCATTTGGACTGCGGCGGCTTGCTGCCGCTTTGGGGAATGGCCGGAGGCCGCGGTGCGGAGCCAGCCCCGTGACTGGAGTCGCCCGTTCAGGCTTTCTGCGGCCGCAGAATCGAAGCGTAAAGCTGCGCCGAGAAGTATCCCCGCTCGAAGGCCCCGGCCGGCCAGTCGGGATGCCGGGCCAGCAGGGCCGCCAGTTCCTCCGCTGATGGATTCGGCGAGACCCAGGGATCGTCGCCAAACATCCCCCAGCCTCCCTCCGTTCCCGCGTGTTCAGCGACACTCTGCCGCGTGATCTCCATGCAGACCCTTACCGCCTCATCCAGAGTGGCGTAACGGCCGCGGGCCGTGCGGGAATGTTCGTCCATATAGTGGAAATTGTCGTCCACATAGACTGTCCAGACCGGTGCCGGGGTGGTCCAGGAGTCAGCGACCGGCGGGTTTTGCGGGGCAGGGGTTTCCATGGCGGTGCTCAAATATGAAACCCGGGAGACGGGCGCGTCCAAATACTTTCTTGATTCCGATAGTGCATTTTCCAGCCCCGGGGAGCGGATTTGAGAACCGGGGACCCAACCTGCTGCCGTTTCAGCCGCCAAACGACTCTCTCAGCATGCTCCGGTGACGTTTCGCGCGGATGATAGTTTTCCGTGCGGACTTTCCCGGAAGTTTTACTCAAAAAGCCTGACAATTTTGAGAGCTTCTCATTTCGGACTTCCTGCGCACCGCATTCGCAGATTGCAAAAATGATAGAGCCTGAATCTCGTTTGCGGGACTTTGCACCAGGACTCCGCAATTTCAGGGCCATACGGGTTTTCCCCCAGGGCGGATTCTCACTGCTGCAAATGCCCGGCGAGAGGATTTCCGGAAATACAAGGCGGGCCTCTTTTCTTCATTCTGTCGTTTTCTATTCTCAACTCTTACAGTACATAATATATATAAGAGGAATAAAAATAGCGGTAGAGGAATCCCCTGCGTATGCGTGAAAAAGAGTGCCGGCGGCTTTATTTTGCTTGGTTCTATCGGGGTTTCCCCGGTGCTGTGGGGTCTTCACTCTATTGGTCAAAAAAAATCTATCTTTTTGATCTTATGGTGTTAATTTTAACCGCTGACACTGCGAACCGCTCATTTGCGGCTCCGGAAAAGCATAAAAGTGGAACCAACCCCGGCGGACCCCTGCGCGCCAACCCTCGACATGAAGAAGCAGTATGAGCATCCGACACCTCCACAAACTGCGGTTATCCGCACTCATCCCCGCCGCCGGCGTTATTTTGGCGTGCGGGATCCCCTCGGCCCTGGCTGAGGACGTCCAGATCACCGTCCCCAACGGTGACTTTGAGACCGCCGGCAACGACGGTTCCCTCGGCGGCCTGCTGCCGCTTTTCAGCGCCACCCTGACCGCCACCCCGCTGGGAAGCGGGCCGTGGAATGCCCGCAGCGTGGCGCTCCTGGGCATCCTGGCCGCCCCCACTGTTACTGTGGCCTCCGGCGGAGCCTCCAACGGCACCTGCCGCATCTCCGGCCTGGCCGGGGTCACGGCGCTCGGCTCCCTCCTGAACAACCGCGCCTCCCTTTCCCAGACGCTGAGTGTTTCCGCGGAACCGCAGGCCATCTACACGCTGGAGGCGGACATTGACCGCGGATCGCTCCTGACCGCCGCCCTTTTGTCTCAAAATGGCGTCGGTATCGCCCTCACGCTGAACGGCACCACCGTGGCCACCAGCCTGAATGGCACGGTGCCCCTCCTGAGTGTGGAACTGCTCTCCGGCACCAGCTACCATGTAAAGCTGCGCTACGCGACGGGCGATACTCCGCCGTCCGGTAATTTCGGCATCCGTCTGTTCGCCGGGGAGGGCGCGGCCCTTCTTTCGGCGGGAGTGCTCCCGGCGGTCACGTTCGACAACGTGAAGCTCACCGTCAGCCTCCTCGAATCCTGAGTTTCGTGACTGGAACCTCCGACACCTCCGTCCCGATGCACAGCCCACTTTCCCCCAACCGGTCGCGCCGGCGCGGTATCGCGCTGACCGAACTCCTCCTGGCCGTTTCCGTTCTCGGCGTGATGACCGGCGTCGCCGTCAACGTCTTTCCCGGTTTGCGCGCCTCGGCGGATGCGGGCCGTCTTGAGAAAGACGTCAAAACCCTGAACCTCGCTGTCACCACTTATCTGAACAGCGGCGGGCAAATCCCGGCCAATGCCACGCCGGACACCATCCTCGCCAAACTCAAGTCCTCGCCCACCGCCACCACGGCCAAAACCCTCGTGGGCCTGAAGGGCTCGATGCTGGACATGCGCCTCAAGGGCAAACATATCAGCAGCAGTGCTTCCGGAACCCGTATTGTCTGGGACCCTCATTCCCTGTCCTTCCGTCTCGCCGCGACCGGTGAAGGCTGGTCTGAAATGACCGTTGATAACAGCGAAGTCACCATGACCCGCGCCGCGGACAACCGCCGCACTTCCCTGGCCTTCGCCTCCGTCGAGCCGTGGGTCTGGGATTACATTGAGGCGGGCCAGCAGGCGCACGGCCCGTCGAACATTCCCGTCAATGATCCCACTGTTGGTCAGCCGGTGCTGGTGGATCCCACTTTCCAGCTTCTGCCCCCCATCATTACGCCGGCCTCCGGGATTGTTGACTATCACGACTTCCCTCTGGAGGTGACGATTGAAAATCCCAATCCGCGCGGAATGTCCAACGTCCGCTATCAGGTGGACGGTGCCGGCTGGAACACGCTGGGGGCAACGGAACTCCACCTGTCGCGTGAACTCACGCATACCGTGCGGGCCTTCGCCGAAGGCCTGGATGGCGAAACCTGGCAGCAGAGCGCCACGGTGACGACCAATTACGTCAGCTACTTCATTCGCGGCCAGGCGGATGCGGACTTTGTCAGTCCCGCCGGTGAATCCCGCCTCGAGCAGGTCGTCGGTGCCGGCGGGCGTCTCTTCCAGTGGGGGCATGCGCAAAGCAGCGGCCAGACGCAGAGTTCGCTGGAGTTCATTCCGGGAACGGCGTTTGAAGTCGGCCCGGAGGAGGACTTTACCGTGGCTACCGTGCGTTACGTCAACGGCGTCAGCCGCGCCGGCACTAATGCCACCAGCGTTACCGCCTCCATCTCTCTGCCGCTGAGCGTTCCCTCCGGCACGACCGTGACGGTGAATATGCCCGTGCGCATGCAAAACACGGTCCACTATGCCTGGACTCCGGCTTCGGATTATAAGGACTATGTCTGGGTGCCGGACACCCTGCCGGTGGTGGCGCCGGTGATGATTCTCGACCGTCTCTACCGCGTAACGCTTCGCACCAGCGCCGCCGGCAGTATTCAGGATGGTACCGATCTGAAAATTCCGGTCGGCGAAGGTCTGACTGCGGACGTGACGATCACCGCGCGGCTCGACCCGCTGTAAGAGAGAGGAAGCGGGCGGGCGGCGGGGCCGGTTCCGCTTTGCGCGGATGGTGAAACAGTTTGGGGCGCGCTTTGCCAGGATTGGCGCGCCTTCCGGGCCTCACCATCCGCGCAAGGCGGAGACGGACGGCCCCCGCTCTAGTGTGTGCGCCGGCCCGTGGTCCGCCACTCCGTGACGGTTTACGATCATCCGCCGAAGGCGGCACTTTTCAAAATCCCTGCTGCGCAGGATTGAATTTAGAACCGCCACGGAGTGACGGACCACGGGTGCGGCCACGAACCGGTTTTCACGGCGGCACCCGTCAATGTGTGAGCGACAGGGAACTTGCGCCCCGGCGTATTCCTCGCAGCATCCGCCTACACTCATCCAGATTATGCACCGCCGAACCCTTCTCCTCTCCGCCGCCCTCGCTTTTGCCCCCGTCCTCCGCGGTGCGGATCCCGGTGTGGTGGAACTCCCCGGCGGTGAAGGCCCCGGCAAAGGCAAACACATCGTCCTCCTCGCCGGTGACGAGGAATACCGCAGCGAAGAGGCGCTCCCCATGCTCGCCGGTGTGCTCAGCAAGCGCCACGGCTTCAAATGCACCGTCCTCTTTTCCGTCAACAAGGAGGGCATCATCGATCCTAACAGCGGCGGCAGCCTCACCGGCAGCGCCGCTTTGGACACCGCGGACGCGATCATCATGTCGCTCCGCTTCCGTCACTGGGATGACGAAGCCATGAAGCGTTTCGATGCCGCCTTCAAACGCGGCATCCCCGTCATCGGCCTGCGCACCAGCACGCACGCCTTCAATTTCGAGGGCAACTCCCAGTGGAAGGAATACACCTGGAATAACAAGGAGGGCGGCTTTGGCAAAAAGGTCCTCGGCGAAACCTGGGTGAGCCACTGGGGCAACCACGGTCCCGAAGGCACGCGCGGCATCATCGAAACCGCTAACAAAGACAATCCCGTCCTCCGCGGTGTGAAGGATGTCATGGGCGACACCGATGTCTATGAAGCTGCGCCCCCGGCCGACGCTACCATTCTCGTGCGCGGCGAAGTGATGAGCAGTCAGGCCCCTGACAGTCCTCCCGCCTCCCGCAATAAAAAAACGAGCGGAGGCAAAGAGCAGGACGTCAACAAACCCATGATGCCCGTCGTCTGGACGCGCGAGTACAAACAGGAGAATGGCAAGACGACCCGTGCCCTCTGCACCACCATGGGCGCCGCCAGCGATCTCAAAAACGAAGGCCTCCGCCGCATCATCGTGAACGGGGTTTTCTGGGGACTGAACATGGAGGTTCCCGCCGCTGCCGACGTCACCCCCGTGGGCGAATACAAACCCACGAAGTTCGGCTTTAACCAGGGCAAGAAAGGCGTGAAGCCGGCTGACACTGCGCCGAAGGAGTGAATTGGCGGCCCATCCTGCAATCATCCAGAACCAGCTGCTCCATGACCATTGACCTTTGGACAGCCAGTAGTCAGTTCCATGAGCTTGGTCAGGAGTTACAGGCCACAAAGGCTCTGACAGGTCGGGTGGTATTGGACAGGCTTCTCTCCTGGTATCGTAATTCGCGGATTGAGGGTGCCTTGCTGGCGAACGACGGCGACATGCTTTTACTCAGCTGGGGAGGCATGGACTTTTATTCCGAGGACGCTAAAGCTATCCCGCAGCGTCTTCGGTACCTCTCGTTTACACGGCAGGTCTGGCCTACATCTGATGATCCGGATGCTGAATTTGATGACGACGCAGTGACGATGACCATTTCCCTTGGAATTGAACCGGCAGACGGCGCTGAGACTTCATCTGACCTTTGGATAAGCACTCCTGATGATATCAATCAGGGGGCGGAGGATTTCCTGAATCCGTATGTGCAGTCGTTGATCGACAAGGAGGTTCAGCGATTTTTTATTGCGGACTCAAACTGCGGATAGTGACATGCCATTCGCGCACAGAAAGGGAAAGCAAGCCGATTAGGGCAAATCGACAGTGGTGGTATAGGGGTAGCACCTACTCACAATAAATCACCCTAACCTCCGGATACTGCCGGCAAAATGCGGCGATTTCCTTCTTCGTCATCACGATGAACGCCGTGCTCAGCGCATCCGCGAGCGTGGCGTTGGGGGCCACCGACCACCGGATGATGCGGCTCATGTCCACCAGTTTGGCCGTGCGCGGGTCCACAATGTGTGCGCCCTTCACCTGAAATCCGCTGCCGCTCACCGCTTCATTGTGCAGTGCGAACGGCTCCGGCGCGCCGGCCCGGACCAGCCAGCCGTCCTGCCCGGGCATGGAACCCATGCCCAGCACCGTGCTTGTGCCGGAATTCAGCAGGGCATTGGCGATGCCGTGCTTTTCCTTCAGCAGCAGCGCCGCCTGGTCGAGTGCATAACCTTTTCCAATCGCCCCGAGATCAATGTACATGTTGTCCGCCCGCGGGGTGACGGTGAATTCCTCCGGATCCAAATCCAGCAGATGATAACCGCAGTGCGCTTTCGCCTCCGCGAGTTCCTCCTTAGAGGCCTTCCGTGGCGAGCCGTCGCGGTTTCGCAGCACCGCATACAGCGGCCCGATCGTCACATCGAAAGCCCCGCCGGTCTGCTCCCAGATTTCCTTGCCATACGTCAGGCAATCCATCGCCGCCTCGTGAATGTCCACCACGCGCCCGGCTTCGCTGCCGTTGAGGCGCCCGATGTCACTGTAGGAAATGAAGCGGCTGAGCTCCTGCTCCAGGCTGTCGATGTCGTCCCACGCCTCCTGCGCCGCCGCGGCCGCGACCGCTGCCTCTTCATGCACGAGCGTCAGCTCAAAACGCGTCGCCATCGCCTCATGGCTGAACCGGTGCAGCGCGGGCGTGCTCATGTTAATGCTGCACAGCCATCTCCTCCCAGCGCGGCTGGTGGTCGATGTATTCTCCCCACAAATCTTTCCTGACATACACGCGCAGCGAGCCGGTGGGATGCAGTGTCAGGGTCTGCGCCACGAACTGCGCGTTGAAGGTCTCCGTCTCCTTTGCCGCCAGCAGATCCGCCTGGATGCGTGCGTCCTCCGCGGAACTCAGCAGCAGCACGGCGGCGTTGTTGATGTCAATGCTCTGGCCGTTGCCGCCCTGGTGATAATTCGTAAACTGCCGCGACAAATACCACGGCAGCGGCCAGCCGCCGTTGAAGTCGCTTTGATAAATCGGCAGCCCGTATCCGGCCGGATGCAGTTCCGCAAAACGGTGAAATTTTTCCACCCACGCCAGCACATCCGGCGAGGTCATGCTGTAGTTGTAGGGATTGCCCTTCAGTTTGCCGTCTTCAAAACCCGCGGGGATGCGCGCGAAATCCCGCGTCACCCGCCAGGCCTGCAATCCCAGATGCAGCGAGATGAGCCCCATCAGAATCATCATCACGCGCTGCCCCCACACATTCCAAAACATCTTCACGAGGCTCTCTGCACCCAGTCCCGCCATGATCAGCAGCCCGTGCCAGGCACCCATGATGCACCACGGCGTTTTGTAGCTGATTTTGGAGTAAATCAAAAACGTGGCCACACTGTAGACCGCCAGAAAACGCACGAGGTGATTGCTCTGATTGCGCTCCGGTTTCGCACCAAAGGCCGCCACACAGCCGATGATCGCCAGGATGATCAGCCCCCGTTCGGTGAGCACCATCCGGCGCGCATCCGCGTCGATTCCCAGCACCCATGCGAGCCCCTGCGGACTGAAGCCGGCATCCGACGGACGGCCGGACATCGTGCCGCCCCACAGCAGGTCAAAATAGTAGCCGAACGGCTTTTCGTGCCCCTCACCGCCGGACCGTTTCAGCATATCCACATAGGTCGTCACGCTGTCCCAGACGCCGCTCCAGTTGGTAAAAAACTGCGAGAAAAGGATCACGCTCGTCACCACCGCGGCGATGAGAAAGATCAGCAAATGCTCGCGCCGCACCGGTTGTTTGCGCGTGCGGTTCACCACGCCCAGGCCGGAGCCGGCGGACCAGAAATCCGCGCCGTAGGCCACGAACAGAGCCACTCCCATGGCCGCGAAATGCAGCACGCACGTCTCCTTCGTCGCATGCATCAGCCCGGCGCAGATGCCCGCCCATATAAGCCACGCGGGCTTTCGCGTCATGAAATACCGCCACCCGCACCCGATGCAGCCAAAGGTGAAAAAGACCAGCAGCACCTCCATGATAAAGTACCGGCTGTAAAACACCATCAGCGGCGACACCGCGATAAAGACCGCCGACCAGGCCAGCGCCATTTTTCCCATGCCGTCCCCCGCCAGCACCAGCAGCAGAATCAGCGCCACACCGTACAGTGCGGGCGTTAGGCGGAGTTTGCTCTCCGTCATGTGCTCCCAGTCCGTGCCGGAAAACCAGTTCATCACCACGCGGCTGTAGAGCAAAGTGGGACCGTGGTGGTCCTTCGGATCATACTGATAGTGCCCCTCCATCATCTCATGCAGTTTCACCGCCTGAGTCGCCTCGTCGGTGTGCATGGTTTTGATTTCGCGGGAGGGAAAACGCAGCACGCACGCCGCCACAAACGCCACCAGCATCAGCAGGAGCGCCCGTGACAACTGCGTGGCATCAGCACGCGCTTCCGGAGAGATTAACTTCACCTCTCACGCCTGGCCGTCAGGTACACGGTTTGCAAGGTGGAATCACTGCGGACACTGCTGCTTGACGCCTGGAGGCAAACGCATTCACCTCAGCCGGCTGCGTTCCAGCTCCGCTTTGAGCCTGCGGTTTTCCGCTTCGAGATCGGCGATGCGGTTTTCGCCGGTGACAGGACGGGCCGCGGCCGGGGCTTCTCTTTCCACAGCGGACTCACCGGAAACGGTATCGTCCGCGTAATAGACTCCGCCGATATTGTCAGTCATGCATTGCGCCTCATGCTCCCATCCGTTCCGGTCGTGATAGCGGATTTGGTAGTAGCGGGCCGTGTTCTTGTTAGCCCAGGTATCCAACCGGCGGCAGCGTTTGAGGAAGCGCAGCCGCGCACCCTGACGGCGCAGATTTTGTTCAATTTCGGATTTGTCTCCCCACCGCCGCGCGGCGCTGCAAATGGCATACAGGACGATGCCCGCTGCCAGGAAGAAGAGAAACTCAAGGAGGCTGACGGGCCCTCTTGTATAGCAAAAGAGGTTCATTTTTTTGCAGGGCTGATGCCGGCGGGGGCCGCCGGCACGGGCTTGATAGGCTCAAATACGCGATCCTGCGGCACGGACTTCCATTTCTCCTCCAAAGTGGCCACCCGTTCCGGCGTTTCGGGGTGCGTGCTGAGGAGATTGAGCACGCCGTCCATGGCCAGACCGGTTTTTTTCTCCTCCTCCACGAGCGTTTTGAAAAAATCCGTCATGCCCCGGGGGTCAATGTTGGCATCCAGCAGATATTGCCAGCCCGTGTCATCGGCCTCGCGTTCAAAGTCCCGGCTGCCTTTCTGCTTCAGCAGCGTGGAGGCCCCGCCCGCCAGCCCCGAGTAGTCGCCAAACATCGCCTGAATGACCACCATCCAGCCCACATTGGCCACCATGGTCCGGACCGTATGCCGTTTGGTGATGTGCGCGATTTCATGCGCCAGCACGCCCGCAATTTCCTCGGGCCGTTTCGCTTTTTTCAGAAGTCCGGAAAACACCACGATGTGCCCGCCGGGAATGGCGAAGGCGTTGATCATATCGTTCTCCACAATGTGAAACGTGAAATCATAACGCCGGTCTTTGATGGCGGGAAGCAATCGGGCGGTCACCGCGTCGAGCTGCGCCTGGAGCGCGGGATCATCCGCCATTCGCGATTCGGACTGCACCTGCGCAAAGGCCGCCTCTCCGAGCTGTTTTTCCGCGCTGACGGGAATTTTCTGTGCGATCCAGTCGGTGATTTCCGCGCGGAACACCCACAGCGACGTCACCGCAGCCACGAAAAGGAATATCAAAAAGAGCATCGCCTTCAGTGGCCACGGCCACTTCTTCGACGCCCGCGCGGTTCGTCCCGCCAGTTTTCCGTGCACCGGATGACGGCGAATGGCCTCGTCGCGGACAAAGCCCGGGTCAGCACACAGGAATGTCCATTCCGGCAGATCGGGGTGGCTCAGAAACGCCTGCTGATTGTTGAACCCGCCATAGCGGATATCCAGCCGGTCCAGCGACAAGCGCAGCGGCGGCACACCGCCCGCGGAAAAGATCACGTCATTCCCGTCCACTGTAAGGCGGCCATTGGCCTTTCCGTCCGGCAGCTGGTTTTGATAGGCGACAGCGGGCCAGGAGCGGTTGGGGGCATCGGACCAGGTGGTATTCATCCCGGAGAAATGGCACGCGATAACGGAAGGCGCAAATGGGACCGCCGCGGGGCGGCGGAGTGACGAAGCCGGAAATCAGAAGCCCGAATAAAGGGGGATTTTCCCGTTTTCAGGGCGTGTTCGCATCGGCGGGTTCCTTCGGATTTCTGATTTAGGACTTCGTCATTCGACTTGCATCTCCCGCTCCGGGGGCCTTTATGCCCTCCTCGCATGGCCTACACCGTCCCACGCCCCAAGCTCTCCCTCGCCGAGCGCCTCTACTTTCCCTCCATCCTCAAGGGAATGAAGATCACGCTGGGCCACCTCATCCGCCTCATGCGCGGCAAGACGAAGGTGACCATGCAGTATCCGGAGGAAAAGTGGGACTCCCAGCTCCCCGAGCACTACCGCGGTGCCCCAACCCTGGTCACCGACGAACACGGACGCGAACGTTGCGTGGCCTGCCAGCTCTGCGAATTCATCTGCCCGCCGCGCGCCATCACCATCATGCCGGAGCAGATTCCCTCCGAAAACAAATGGGCCAAGGTGGAAAAGCGCCCGAAGGAGTTTGAGATCGATATGATCCGCTGCATCTACTGCGGCATGTGTGAGGAAGTCTGTCCCGAGCAGGCCATCTTCCTGCGCAAGGACTACGCCATCACCGGCGTGACCCGCGAGGAAATGAAGCACAAAAAGGCGAAGCTCTACGAACTGGGCGGTGTCCGCGAGGGACTGGTGAACAAGTGGAATGAGTTGAAGTAGGCCGGCGCGTTTTCAGGCCTGAAGCCATGCGGCATGGGCGTTCACGAGACCGGCACCGGTCGCGGAGTCGTGGCCAGGGCCGGCGGCGAGTCCGACGCCATTTTCGTCGCTGGAGGGACTGGCCCGACCGCTGTGAACATCGCGGGCGGTGCGGCTGAGCAGGCTCTTGATGTCGGACGGCGTGAGGCCCGGGTTTTTTTCCAGGAGCAGGGCACAAATGCCGGCGAGTTGAGGAGCGGCTGCGGAGGTGCCGCTGAATACACCCCAGCCGTCGGCATTGGTGGTTCCGTCGTGGTTCGAGTTGTCGACGTCGATTTCACAGCCACTGGGTATCGGGAGGGAAATGTAATCAGCATGCGGCGCGAGACCCACCAGGCCACAGAAGTCGGGCACGATCCGCTGGGTATAAATGCTGCTGCGGAAAGCGCTGGCGTAATCGGAGGCGCGCATGCTTCCATTCTGGTCCACAAAAACGCCGCCGGCGGAAATCACTTCCGGCATCATCCCGGGGAACGAGTAGTGGCCGTTGCCCGCCGAAAACACCACGACAATCCCGCGGGACACAGCTCCCTGGATTTCCGCCTCCAGGGCGGTGAGCGAATTGGGCAGGTCGGTGAGCTGCCGGGTGAAGTTGCTGGAATTGCGGAGGTCGAAGCCGAGGCTGACGGAGATCACCTGCGGATTGTGATTGAGAGCTTCCAGAAAACCCTCGTGCAGCGAGGCTCCCTGCGACTGGGGAGTCGCGCCGTCCACCTTCACGCCGATAAAGTCCACTCCCGGCGCGACGGAAAAGATATTGGCGGACTCTCCGGTACCGTGACCATTGTGATCGGTGGCGCGGTTGGCGGCGCCCGGGGCGAGGACGACGGTGCTGCGGTAATTGCGGGACGTGAACCACGGATGGCTGTGGGCAAATCCGCTGTCAATCATCGCCACGCGCACTCCGCGGCCGGTGGTGCCGGCCTGATGGATGGGCCGGATATTGAGCAGATTGATGAGATCCATCGGCGCGGTGAGATGGTAATAACCGACCTGCGGCGGGACCGGGGAAAGGCCTCCGGCCATTGGGGCCGCGGACTTTTTCTTTTTTGTCTTTGCGGTCTTTTTCGCGGGAGCCTTTTTGGCGCCCATATAAATGTGCGGCCACTGGATGTAGGCGTCGTCAATCAGGTCCTCGAGGATCTTGTTCATTTGCCACGGCGCGCCCGGAGCGGGAGCATAGACGGCGGGCTGGCTCGCCATTTGGGAGGCGTCCATTTTGAAGGCAGTGAGTTTCGTGGCAAAAATCTGTTCGAAGAGCTTGCGGGTTCCCCGCACGGAAACTGTCAGGTTGCCGCGGTTGCTGACCGTGAACCCCAGTTTCTGCAGTTCAAAAATGGCGCGCTCCATCTGGAGAGGATCCGGTACGAAACTGTTAATACTGTGACGCGAAAGGCGCGCTCCGAATTTTACCGGCCCGACGCCTCCTTTGGCGGAGGGAAACGTAACGGCTATTTTCAGTTCTTCCGGTGCGCTGCTGCGGGATTCAGCAGCATAGGTGGACTGGTTTAGAGTGCAGGGTTTCATGGTGCAGGCGCGTGTGTGTGGGTGTGGAGAAGGGGCTACATGGGAGAAGCCTTTGGCGGGATGGAGATGTGACTTGCCCACTCACGGCAATCATGAGGGACGGGGAGCGGTTCGGGCTCAGTGAAACCGGCGGGGGCTTCGGTGACGGCGTCAGGTTCCGCGGGCGGATCGATGCCGAACATTTTTCTGAATCCTTTGGGAGTGATTTGAGCAGCGATGCTCGCGGAACCGATGCCGGTCACACTGGCTCCGTGAGCGCGCAGCGAGTCCGCCAGCTGCTGGAGATCGGCCGGTTGACGTTTGTCAGGGTGGGCGAGGATTTGAAGCTTCACGTGATTCATATCTGAAGCATCGCAGGCATCGTCAGTTCGGGGTGTTGTCGCTCGTGTACTCAATTCCGTATACCGGATGACCGCCGCGTTGTGACAGAAACTCCGCATTTTCCCGTGATCCTCTCCATGCACAGGCGGGCATGTTCCCTCTGCGCTCAGGAGGGCGACGCATTTCCGTAAAGATCAGATTAAGCGTGACCTTTGCCGTTTTTTGCAGCATGATGCCGGGCGCTGCCGCTCACCCTTCTGTCTTATGAAAGCACCTGTGTTGTTTTATGCCGCCGCACTTTGTGTGGCGGGAACCGTCTCTGCGGAGGTTCTGTATACATTCAACGATCCCGGCGGGGGCAATCCCGGGACTACGGCACCCTTCGTGTCCGATGCCGACGGCTCCTGCGCATGGAGCACCGTCAACGGCGGTTCCATGGAACTGTCATTTACCTCCGGCTGGAAAGCGAAAGTGGCCAAACTGGACCTGCGGAGCGATCCTGCTTTGTCCGCCGAATATGATAGAGCCCTCGCCAACGGGGGCACCATGACCTTTACCATTATTGTGCGCTCGGACGATATTCTGGGCGCAACGGCGCCTTTCAAAACGCCGCCCGGATGGTTCGAGGCGATTTATATTGGCAATACGGCCAATTGCTGGGATCAGCAGTTTGGCGGCGGTGACGGACTCGTGGGGCTCTATGGCACCGCCGGCTTTCCCACCGGCGGGGTGCAGACCACGCAGGTGAGTTTTCAAATTGCAGCGGACACCGGTCCGACCCGCGACCGCATCGCACAGTTCAGCGCCGGCTCCGGATGGAATGAGATTTTCCTCGGCATCAATTCCGGCGGAGGGGACACTCCCGCGCCCGCCTATGCCGGCGGGAAGTACTATATCGATAACTTCAAAATCGCCGCCAACGAAGACCCGGCCCCGGTGAAGCCACCGGCGACGTCCGTTGTTCCGGTCCGTCGCGGCATGCATTTCTTCAGCGGCGGGACCGGTCAGTATGACCGGCAGTCCCTCCGGACTACAGGAGAAAACTTCTCGTGGGTCGGAGCGGCCGGACCGGTGGAATACAAGTTTACCCTGAGCGATTTCCCCAAAGTGGCGGACATGAATGCGGTGATGTACCTCGTCCCCGGGGCAGCCATCACCTCCAGCGCGCCGGACTATTCGGAGCCGTTGTGCCTCCAGGTGGTGATGATCGCCAATGACTCCGGCGGCGGATGGGCCCGCGTTTCCTACAAGGATCACCAGCGCGACTCCAACGGACCGCCGGGGCATCAATACTGGGAGGCGGATGACGGCTCAGGGCTGGGCGGTCAGTTGGCCAGCACCAACACCTCCATCATGAATGGAACGTGGACCCTGCGGTTCGAATCCAATACGAGCCTGACATTTATTGCTCCGGACGGCGTGTCGGTGCAGGGCACGCTGCTGCCGGCCACCGCTGCGAAATTCGCCAACCCTCTCGCCGTCTGGTTCGGCACCGTGCCCGGAACTCCCGCTAACGTCGGCAGAGATGCGCTCATCGGCGGTATTCAGATCACCGGCGTGCCCAATCCGATCACGGAAAACTTCGCCGGCGCCTCCGTCACTCCGGACCTCTCGGTGAGTGCCGTAGTGCCTGCGGCCGTCTATCTCGTGAGCCGTCCCGCAGTGTGGGTACAGTGGAGCCTGCCCGCTCCGTCCTTCTCACTCGAACAGAGCACACTCGGCACTAGTCCGGTGATGTGGTCTGCCGCCACGGTAAGCGGTATGTTCGACCTTCCCGGAGCGAATATCAGGCAGGCGCTTTTCATGCCGGACCCGCCCGTGGACAAAATGTTCTTCCACCTCTACAAGCCGTGACGATCCGGCTCCCATTTATCGGGGAAGAGAAATTCTAAAAAAGGCGCGCGTCTGCGCCGAAAGAGAGGAGTCGACGAAAGCCGACACATTGCCCGTGGCAGTGATGACGCCGGCTACTTGCCATGAACCGCTCTGCAGATCGTTGCTTTCCTCCACGATATAAGAACTTCCGGCAGTGCTCTCCCACGTTATTTCGAGCTGTCCACCCGAAGGTTTGAACACCTGACGCAGGGCGGGCGGGGCCGGATGATTGTGGTTGGTGACTTTGCGCACGAGTCCGCTGTCATTGCTGACCACGAGCAGGCTGCCGTCCGGGGTGAGGGTGATCCCGCGGGGCTGGCTGTCGCATTCCACCGCAGTGACCGGAAGCGTTAGGGGTGAACCGTTGTATTGGACATCATTCTTGCCCCGTCCGTTGAGGAAGAGGTGAATTTTAGCCGTGGCATAGTCGGCGTCGCTGTCCACATACCACACTTTCCCGCCGCGGTGCGTACAGAGGAAGTAGCCGCCGTTAGGGCGAAAGGCGATGCCGCGCACCTGGTTGAGTGTGGCATCTTTGGCCAGCAGGGTGCCGGTGTCGGTGCTGTCCGGGGTGGAGGTGGAAGCGGAGCCAAAGCCGGCGACCCTCGTTTTGGCACTGGCGGCAGTAAGGGGGGCGGGAGATTCGGTATCGATTCGCCATACGCAGGAATTGGCCGGGGCATCCTCGGCGCGGTCGGTCACATAAAGTTTATGCGTCACCGGATTGACGTCGATGTTCCCCGGATTCGTGAATTCCAGGGCCGCCCGCGTGGGACTGGCGGGATAACTGGTAATGGCTTTGATGCCGCCGGAGGGAGTCCATTTTTTTACCACGCCGCCGAGGGCAGGGCGGTTGACCGAAATACCGATGGGCACGGGTTGACTCATATCCGCCACCTCCTGCGTATAGTAAATGAGGTCCTCAGACTGACTCACCCACAGGCCGCGTCCGGAAGGCAGCCATGAGGGATCGGGATCATTCACCACGGTGGTCATGATGCCGTCGAGGCCCACGCGGCGGATGCGGTGATTGCCCGCGTCATAGATGTAGACCACGCCATTCGGCAAAACATAAAGGCCGTTGCACGCGATCAGATTCACACTTCGCGCAGGCGCAGGCACGTCCGACGTAAAACTGTCCGGCGGGTAATACGGCCCCGGACCGTGATAGGGCGGTGTTTCGGTATACGAAGGAGCGGTAAATGGATACACCCCGCTGCCGGCGAACACGCCAATGTGTCCATCCGGGCCCACTTTCAAAATTTGATGGCTGGCTTTGTCGGCGATGAACACGTTCCCCAGCGCGTCGGCCATGGCGATGTGCGGATTGGAAAGATTGACCGATGTGGCAACGCTCCCCTCCGAAAAGGAATTCCACTCATCGGTTTCCGGCACCGTCGACGTGGTAACGATCCCGTTGCCGGCGAGAAAACCAGTCACCGGGTCATAACCTGCGCAGAGGGTTTCAAATTCTGTTAGAGCCCTTGCCGGAGTGAACGGCCACAGGGCGGCGAGCAGGGGACAGAGGACTGTAAACCGGCGCGTCGGGGAAACTGAGGAGTGCATGAGATGGAGAAAGCAGCGAACACATACTGCCGTTCTATGCGAATGTTGCTTAACATCGGCGTCATCGTAACAAATCCGTCACGCGCCCGTTATCTAGAGCGCGGCGCGCAGTATATCCTGCAAATCCTCTTGCGATGGTGGCCGTGGATTGAGCTGGACGAGGCGTTTGATTGCGAAAGACTTTTCAGCGAAGCCGGGCAGTTGTTCCTCCTTCGCGCCGATTTCCCGCAGCCGCTCCGGAATGCCGATGGCACGTTTTAACTGCTCCACCTGCTGCACCGCCAGTGCCGCGGCGGCTGATTCATCCAGCCCGCGCGTGTCCGCGCCGAGGAGTTCGGCGATGCGCGCAAACTCCCGCACCCGTACGCCGAGATTGAAGCGCATCACATATGGCAGCAGCAGTCCGTTCCCCGCGCCGTGCGAAACATGCAGCGCAGCACCGATGGGATACTCCAGTGCATGCACGATGGAGACGCCGCAGTTGGAAAACGCCAGGCCGGCCAGCGTGGCCGCGAGGGCCATTTTTTCACGCGCGGACAAATTGTCAGGCTCCTTCACCGCGGTGACGAGATTCTGGCCGATGAGCGCGATGGCTTTCTCCGCCAGGACGTCACCCATGGGCGTTTTTCCATCGTAGGGCGTGATTTGGTCGTCAGGCACTTCAAGCCGTGCATTGTCCATCGCGGTATAAGCTTCGATGGCATGGGTCAGGGCGTCGATCCCGCTGTCCGCAGTGGCTTTGGGCGGGCAGGAGAGAGTGAGTTGCGGATCCACAATCGCCACCGCTGGACGCAAATATTCGCTCAGCGTGCTGACTTTGATCCCGTTGGCCGTATCTGTCAGGACTGCAGAATGAGACACTTCGCTGCCGGTGCCCGCCGTAGTGGGCATGCAGAAGAGCGGCAGCACCGGTCCCGGAATGCGGTCGAATCCAAAATAATCCGCCGGTGCACCACCGTGCGCGAGCAGCATGGCCACAATCTTCGCCAGGTCCATATTGCTGCCGCCGCCCAGGCCCACAATGGAATCGGGTTTGAACCCCGCCGCCGCGTCGAGCGCCCGCTGCGCCGTGCCAAGTGAAGGTTCCGGCTCCCCGCCATCGAAGACCGCACACAGAATCCCGGCCTCCTCCAGCGGCTGAAGAATGCGCGCCGCGACTCCGGAGTTTACGAGGTTTTTATCAGTAACAATGAGCGTGCGGCCCAGCTTCCGGCGGGCAGCGAGCCGTCCGAGTTGAGAAATGGAGCCGGTGCCAAAGACGAGCCGTCCGGCGCCAAAGAAATTCCAGTGAGTGCGCATGTAATTAGCCGTCGAACGTAGCGCGGGTGTGCCGTTAGGCCACCCGTTTTAGCCTTTGCCCCGAAAACCCGGAACGCGCCTGCGGAATTGCCCCGCCCTTCGTCGCGCACCATCTAATCCGATGTTCCGTTTCCTTCCTGTTTTCCTCTGCTCGCTCTGCCTGTGCCGCGCTGCGGAAAAATTCGGCCCCTACGCCGAGCCGGACTTTCCCGTGCTCACCTCCACCGTGGATTTCTGCGACTGGGAAAAGCAGGGCTTCCCCAAAAACAATATCGCCGTCCGCGGCCTCATCATCAAGCTCCCGCACGACCTCTACGTGTGCTTCGACCAGGACCTCCTCCGCGTGGCCGGCATCTGGCAGGGCGAGCCCGGCGGAAAATTCCTGACATATACCACCATCCCCGCCATTTCGTATAATATCGAAAACAAAAAGTCGGAGCCGGGGCAGAAGGATTTGCCGAAACCGATTGGCAAACCGCTCATGGCTACCGGATTGATGCCGGGGTGGATTTTGAAAGCGGCGAAGGATGTGAAGCCGGAGGATTTGAGAGACCCGCGTCCGCCAGGTCCGGATCCCACAGAGCCGGGCCGGGGACCGCTGCCGGCGGAGAAGTATCAATGGCTTGGCTGGAAGAATGATAATGGGCGAATTTGGCTAACATACCGCTGCGGCAATGAAGTGATCAGTGAGTACTTTGGGTATGCGATTTTGGGATCACCTATCGTTTGGCGTGTGGTCACACGCAGTGAGGGCACACCAAACATCTGTGCCCTCGCAGGAAGCGCTGGTGCTGTAATGGCCGGGGAAAACGGAGAAGTCGGCGGAGGCGATACGCCGCTGTGGGCTGTCCATTCCAGCGGTTCCAACCACACTTCCGGGATTTTTTATTCGGTTTCCGGCGCGAAGCTGGATGCCGGGGCGGTGAATGGCAAATACACCTGGGCGGATCCCGTCCCTGAACTCGACAAAGCTGTTTCTCTCAAACGTCCCTCGCTGCCTGAGAACTCAACATCCCCATTCCGCGTGGAGGAAATTCCTTTGCCCGTGCCCAATCCCTGGAAGCGCAATGTCCGTCCAAGCGGCATCACTTTCCTGCCAACCGGCGAGGGGATTGTTTGCACCATTGACGGGGACGTATGGATGATTTCAGGGCTAACAAAAGGAAAGGAAGTCACATGGCGCCGGATAGCGTCCGGTCTGCACGAACCACAGAGCATTGTCTATTCAGGCGGGAGCGCGGACGGTGACCTAACCATCTTCACACGGGATGGCGTGGTTCGCATCTCCTCCAGGGGCACGCTCAACAGCATGTCTTGTCACAACTTCTGCAACGCCTTCACTCAAACCGGCGAGACGCGGGAGTATCCCATGGACATGGTCGCCAAACCCGGCGGCGGTTTCTACATCTGCAAAGGCGGGCAGATGATCACCCGAAAGTCAGCGCAGGGCGGTCATGTGCTGGAGATTTCGGCGGACGGGAAAACGGTAACAGACTTCTGCTCCGGATTGCGCCAGCCTTACCTCGGCATGAATCCGAAGACCGGTCTGCTGACAGCTTCTGATCAGCAGGGCCACTGGACCGTGGCGACGCCGATCCGTTATATTCGCAAGGGTGCCTACTATGGATTCGAAGAGGCCGCGCCGAATCCCATTCCGTCCGCCATCGATCCTCCGGCCTGTTGGATTCCTCACGAAGTGAATCAAAGTGCCGCCGGCCAGGTGTGGGCGGTGGATGCGAAGATGGGGCCGCTGAATGACCGCCTGCTGCACCTCATGTATTTCCGCCCCGGTATCCTAACTGCGTTCCTCGATCCTGACAAAACGCAGGCGGCCATCGCGCCGACGGGTTTGGAATTCGACTTCCCGCTGCTGAAGGGCGCGATCAATCCCGTGGACGGGCTGCTCTATGTGGTGGGCTTTCGTATCTGGGGCACGGAATCGAAAAACATGGCCGGCATGGCGCGGGTGCGACCGACGGGAAAACCATCCGCCATTCCCACGGAAGTGCGCGCGGTGCCGCAGGGGATTCATCTGCGTTTTGCGCAGAAGCTGGATGCGGCGTCGCTGAAGCCGGAACACTTCGCCGCCTCGCGCTGGAATTATAAGCGCACCTCCGGCTATGGCTCGGCGCATTACAAACTCGACGGCAAGCCCGGCATGGAGCCGCTGCCGTGCGTCGGCGCGCAACTCTCCGCCGACGGGATGGGCGTCCTCGTCCATCTGCCTGACATGAAACCCGCGGAGCAGTACCGGCTCGACTGGCGCATCAATTCCGCCGGCGGTGCGTCGCTGAATAGCTTCATCACCCTGACGCTTTATGAATTGAAGCCGTTCGATGCCGCCGCGGCGGGGTTCGATGCGTCTTTCAAACCCTCTCCGCCGCCGGTGATGGCCGCAGCGGCGAAAGAGGAACCGACGATGGAGGCGGGAAAACAACTCATCAACACGCTCGGCTGTCTCGCCTGCCACAGCACCGACGGCAAAATGGAGGGCATGAAAGGCCCCACGTGGAAGGACCTCTTCGGCTCCGAAAATGAACTGGTGACTGGAAAGAAAGTCACCGCCGATGCCGCCTATCTGCGGGAGTCCATTCTCAAGCCGGCGGCGAATGTGAGGAAAGGCTTCAACAATCCGGACGTGGGGATGCCGCCTTATGAAGGGATCCTCAGCGACAGCCAGGTGGAGTCGGTGATTTTGTACCTGCGGAGTTTGTCGAGCCGGTGAGAGGGGAAACGTAGCGCGGCTCTGGCGAAGCCGAGCCGTGTTTGCCTTTGCCTGAGAAACTTGAACCGGCGGGGCAAACACGGCTCGGCTTCGCCAGAGCCGCGCTACGGAATTACGCCACCAGTTCCGGGAAATACTCGATCGCTGCGGCGCGGCACATTTCCGCGATGTGCGCGGCGTCACCGCAGGCGAGCGCCTGGTTCACGAGGATGCGGCACCACGCGGCGGGCAGGCGGCGAATGGCAAATTTCACGTGAGGGAGATGCACGGCGGCCATGCTGAGCTCTTCAAAGCCGAGGCCCACCATGAGAGGTGTTAGGTTCACATCGCCGGCCATTTCACCGCACACACCGGTCCAGATGCCGGCGTTGCGCGCAGCCTCCGTGACACTTTTCAGCAGACGCAAAATGCCAGGGTGGCAGGGTTGATAGAGACTGGCCACCATTTCATTGCCGCGGTCCACGGCGAGCGTGTATTGAATGAGGTCGTTGGTGCCGACGCTGAAAAAGTCCACTTCGCGCGCGAGGGTGTCCGCGATGATCGCGGCGCCGGGCACTTCGATCATGATGCCGGTTTCGATTTTGGCATCGAACTCCCGGCCCTCGCGGGTCAGTTCCTCTTTGCACTCCTGCAATACCGCGCGGGCTTCCCTGACTTCCTCCAGACAGGAAACCATGGGGAAGAGCACGCGCACTTTGCCCGTGGCGCTGGCGCGCAGCATGGCGCGGAGCTGGGTTTTGAAAATATGGCGGCGCGTAAGGCTCACCCGAATGCCGCGCCAGCCGAGGAAGGGATTCGATTCCTCCATGCCGTCGTGCAGATGATGCAGCTTATCGCCACCGATATCGAGTGTGCGGATGATGACGCCCTGGGATCCGGCGGCGGCGGCCACGCGCGCGTAATTGTCCGCCTGCTCGTCCTCGCCGGGCAGGCCGTGGCGGTTGAGATAGAAAAATTCGGTGCGGTAAAGGCCGACGCCTTCTGCCCCGTGCCGGGTCAGGGCACTCATTTCGTCCGCAAATTCGATGTTGGCGGAGAGGATCACGCGCTGGCCGTCCGGAGTTTCCGCCGGCAGATCGACCATGCCGTGGAGATGTTTTTCCAGGGCGGCCTTTTTGCGGCGCACACGTTCATATTCGGCGATGGTGTCCGGCGTGGGATGCAGAATGAGCAGGCCGCGATAACCGTCCAGCAGTGCGTCGTCGCCGTTCTCCGCCTGGTCGGCAATGTCCGGCAAACCCACCACCGCGGGAATGCCCATGCTGCGGGCCATGATGGTGCTGTGGCTGGTGTGGCTGCCGGTTTCACTGGCAAAGCCAAGTACCTTCGCGCGGTCCATGGCCGCCGTCTGGCTGGGGGAAATTTCCTGCGCCAGCAAAATGTGAGGGTGGTCGTGATCCGCGGCGAGTTCGTCCCCGCGCAGCACGCGCACCACGCGGCGCGCGATGTCCTGGATGTCCGCCACGCGCTCGCGCAGATAGTCGTCATCCATGCGCTCCATGGCTTCCATGTAGCGCGTCATGACGGAGTAGAAGGCGCCCTCGATGCGCTGGGGGTCTTTGCGAATGAGACGGTCCACTGCCGAGAGCAGCGTAGGGTCCTCCAGCATCAGCAGGTGGGCGTCGAACAGAAATGCGTCCTCCGTGCCGGCCTCCACGGCCACGCGGTCGCGCAGGACCTCCAGTTGCCGCTTCGTTTCATCCACGGCGGTGCGGAAGCGGGCCAGTTCATTTTCCACTTCACCCGCCGGCAGCGGCTCGCGCTCGGGAATATAGAAAAGCGCGGTGCTCAGGCACACCGGTCCCCGGGCGATTCCCTGAGAAACGCCTATCCCTCTCAGCACCACCTCCTCCGGCGCTGCGCTGTCGGTTTCCTCCGGCATGGTATTGTATTGTGCTATAAAGGGCGCGCCCGGGGCGGTGCAAGGCGGTTCTGCCCGCCGGGGTTAACGAAAAGGAGAGCAGGCCGGTGGAAAGGGGAGTTGTTTTTACAGAAGGAAACGAAGGAAACGAAGGTTCAGAGAGGCGGCCGGAGAGGGTGCTGCTTCGTTCTCTTCTGTAGAATTCATTTTCACTTTGAGGGCTGGTTAGCGCAGAGCCGTGTCGCAGGTCCAAAGGCCGGCTCCGATGACCTCCTCCGCGGCGGCGGTGATGGCTGCGGCATCCGCCTCCGGCGTCAGCACGGCGAAGACCGTGGAGCCGGACCCTGACATGAGCGCCCCCTGCACGCCGGGGCAGGTGAGGAGATGTGATTTCAGCAGGCCGAGGACCGGATATTTCTCGAACACCGGCCGCTCCAGGTCGTTGCAGAGTTCACCCCCGGGCGTGTATTGCGGGAAGTAAAGAAAGCCCGGCATTTCGTGCGAGTCCTGCCAGCGTTTGTAGGCATCCGGTGTGGCCACGCCGAACGGCGGCTTCAAAAGCAGCAGCCGCGGATGCCAGTCGAAACCGGATACCGGGACCACCTCCTCGCCTCGTCCGGTGCAGTCGCAGGCGCAGCCGTGGAGGAAAAACGGCACATCCGAGCCGGTGTCCGCGGCGGCGGCCTGGAGAGCAGCGGCGGAAATGCCTGACAATTCCCCCAGTCCGCGGAGGACCGCTGCGGCATCACTGCTGCCACCGCCGAGACCCGCGCCGTGAGGGACGCGTTTTTCCAGATGAATGCGCAGCGCCGGCAGCGGGCCGGTGTGTTTTTCCAGGGCGCGCACGGCTTTTACGGCGAGGTTGGTTTCGTCCGCCGGCACAGTGGCGTCATCGCAGGTGAAATGGACGGTGCCCGGCGGATCGTTTGTTAGTGTCTCCAGCGTCACGCGATCCGCCAGGGCCAGCGGGGCCATGCGCGTGGTGATTTCATGGAAGCCGTCCTCCCGCCGGCGGAGGACGCGCAGCGAGAGATTGATCTTGGCGGGGGCTTCGAGAGTGAGCATGTCCGCAAAGCACGCGCGGCGGCGCAAAGGGCAAGCGGCGATGCGGGATCTGGCGGGAGTGCGCCCCCTGGCCACCCGTTTCAGCTTTTGCCCGGGAGGCCTGGAGGAGACAAAAACGGCTCCCTGAAACCAGAACAACAAAAAGGGAGGCCTCGCGGCCTCCCTTTTGGGTAACTGGATGATCTGGTTAGACCGGCGCTGCTCAGGCAGCGGCGGCGGGTTCGGACGGGGCCTCGACGACCGCGGAAGCCTCGGCTCCTTCGCCGGATTCGCCCTGCGACTGGCCGTCCTGGCTCTGGCCGCCGCGGGGCTCGCGGGGTTCGCGCTGGGGCGGGGGCGGGGGACGGCGCATGCGGAGTTCTTCGATGAGGAAGATTTCCGAAAGGCGGAAGGCGCGGCGGGCCAATTCGCGGGCGTCGTTGTCGGGGAAGAGCTCGACGCCCTCCTCGCTGACTTCGGCGAGGTAAATGTCCCAGGCCTTTTTGCAAAGGTCCTTTCCAGCACATTGGGATCCTAAGCTTAGAATTCCACGTGGACAAGTTGTCGCGGCCGCTTCTATAGTGTCACCTAAATACTAGTGACTCCAGCGTAACTGGACTGGCCACAGTTAGGCCGCAAATGTAATCACACTGGCTCACCTTCGGGTGGGCCTTTCTGCGTTCGCGAGTGGACCCGATAAGCTCATGGAGCGGCGTAACCGTCGCACAGGAAGGACAGAGAAAGCGCGGATCTGGGAAGTGACGGACAGAACGGTCAGGACCTGGATTGGGGAGGCGGTTGCCGCCGCTGCTGCTGACGGTGTGACGTTCTCTGTTCCGGTCACACCACATACGTTCCGCCATTCCTATGCGATGCACATGCTGTATGCCGGTATACCGCTGAAAGTTCTGCAAAGCCTGATGGGACATAAGTCCATCAGTTCAACGGAAGTCTACACGAAGGTTTTTGCGCTGGATGTGGCTGCCCGGCACCGGGTGCAGTTTGCGATGCCGGAGTCTGATGCGGTTGCGATGCTGAAACAATTATCCTGAGAATAAATGCCTTGGCCTTTATATGGAAATGTGGAACTGAGTGGATATGCTGTTTTTGTCTGTTAAACAGAGAAGCTGGCTGTTATCCACTGAGAAGCGAACGAAACAGTCGGGAAAATCTCCCATTATCGTAGAGATCCGCATTATTAATCTCAGGAGCCTGTGTAGCGTTTATAGGAAGTAGTGTTCTGTCATGATGCCTGCAAGCGGTAACGAAAACGATTTGAATATGCCTTCAGGAACAATAGAAATCTTCGTGCGGTGTTACGTTGAAGTGGAGCGGATTATGTCAGCAATGGACAGAACAACCTAATGAACACAGAACCATGATGTGGTCTGTCCTTTTACAGCCAGTAGTGCTCGCCGCAGTCGAGCGACAGGGCGAAGCCCTCGGCTGGTTGCCCTCGCCGCTGGGCTGGCGGCCGTCTATGGCCCTGCAAACGCGCCAGAAACGCCGTCGAAGCCGTGTGCGAGACACCGCGGCCGGCCGCCGGCGTTGTGGATACCTCGCGGAAAACTTGGCCCTCACTGACAGATGAGGGGCGGACGTTGACACTTGAGGGGCCGACTCACCCGGCGCGGCGTTGACAGATGAGGGGCAGGCTCGATTTCGGCCGGCGACGTGGAGCTGGCCAGCCTCGCAAATCGGCGAAAACGCCTGATTTTACGCGAGTTTCCCACAGATGATGTGGACAAGCCTGGGGATAAGTGCCCTGCGGTATTGACACTTGAGGGGCGCGACTACTGACAGATGAGGGGCGCGATCCTTGACACTTGAGGGGCAGAGTGCTGACAGATGAGGGGCGCACCTATTGACATTTGAGGGGCTGTCCACAGGCAGAAAATCCAGCATTTGCAAGGGTTTCGGGAAAG
>JADMIO010001103.1_pt1 | contig 57893 bp, 51 predicted proteins | sample 8958161 | NCBI WGS metagenome assembly JADMIO01 (sample SAMN16585339, study PRJNA669376) | soil metagenome | isolation source: Crop rotation soil | place: USA: Cullars Rotation, Alabama | collected 2011
AGGTGAGCCAGTGTGATTACATTTGCGGCCTAACTGTGGCCAGTCCAGTTACGCTGGAGTCACTAGTATTTAGGTGACACTATAGAAGCGGCCGCGACAACTTGTCCACGTGGAATTCTAAGCTTAGGATCCCAATGTGCTGGAAAGGCGACGTGCTGGTGACGGGAATCACGCGCAACTTCACCATGGCCTACGAGGGCATCACCCGCCTGCTGCGCCCCAAGGACGGTTCGATCCTGTTCGGCATGTCGATTCTCATCACCCACGGCAAGACGGTGTTCTTCGCCGACACCACCGTCCACGAACTGCCCACGCCCGAGCAACTCGCCGACATCGCGATCGCCGCGGCAGACAAGGCGCGCCAGTTCGGCCACGAGCCCCGCGTGGCGCTGCTGTCGTTCTCCAACTTCGGCAACCCGATGCGCGAGAAGGCGCTGCGCATCCGTGAGGCGGTCGAAGTGCTGAACGGCCGCAAGGTCGACTTCGAGTACGACGGCGAGATGTCCGCCGACGTCGCGCTCAACAAGGACCTGCTCGCGCTCTATCCGTTCTGCCGGCTCTCCGCGCCCGCCAACGTGCTCATCATGCCGGCGCTGCACTCGGCCAACATCGCCTCCAAGCTGCTGCAGGAGCTGGGCGGCGGCACACTGATCGGCCCGCTGCTGGTCGGCATGGAAAAACCCGCGCAGATCGTCAAGATGAGCGCTAGCGTCTCGGAGATCCTCACCATCGCCGCGCTCGGCGCGACGGAATGCGAGTAGGGACGGCTAGCCTTCCAGATCGCTGCGAGTGAAGAGGGATTCCAGATCATACCCTTCTTCCGCCAGCCGCTCCTTAGCGCCCTGCTCGCGGTCGACGATGACGATGGCCTTCGCAATCGTGCAACCTAAGTCCCTCACGGCGTGAATGGCGTCGAGCATGGCGCCACCCTTGGTGGCGACGTCGTCGACGATGGCGACCCTATCGCCCGGCTTCAGATCCAGCCCTTCGATTTTCTTTTTCGTGCCATGGTCCTTGAGTTCCTTACGCACGTAGAAGGCGGCGATGCCCGTTCCTCTCGCATGGCTCCGAACGCAGATGGCCGAAACGAGGGGACACGCGCCGATGGCCAGGCCCCCGACGGCACGAACATTCTGGCCTTCCACCCGATCCAAAATAAGATCCGCCGCCAGCGTTGCCCCCTCGGGGTCGAGAGAGGTCATCTTGACATCGAAGAAGACGTCGCTCTGCTCGCCCGACGAAAGGGTATAGGGGCCGTTGCGCAGATAGGATTTCTGCTTGAGAATGTCCCGCAGTCTTTCCTTGTTCGCGATTCTTTCGGGGACTTTCGCCATGGATGCCGTTTTGACTGGTTGCATAGAAGCGCTTCGCAAAATAACGGATAATGAGATCGGATGCTCGAATAACATCGCAATACCCTCGACACAACCAGATATAGCGTCAGTACGCATCATATTCCAAGGAATACGTCGTAAACCCTGCCGTACAGGCGGCGGCGAAGATTGCATTCCCTGCCAAAATATGGTTTCTACTTCACGGGCCGTATCGTGGCCGTCCGCGTGATTTAGCGAGGGGAACCCTATGAAGCTGTGGCATAAAGTCCTGATCGGCATGCTCGCGGGCATCGCGGCGGGAGTGTATTTCGGGCCGGACGCGGCGGTGCTGAAGCCCGTCGGCGACATCTTCATGAACCTGATCAAGATGATCATCGTGCCGCTGATCTTCTTCGCGCTGATCTCCGGCATCACCAGCATCAGCGAGTCCTCGCGGCTCGGGCGCATCGGCCTCAAGGCGTCGGTGGCCTACCTCACCACCATGACCTTCGCCATCCTTATCGGGCTCGCCTTCGCACTGCTGCTGCGCCCCGGCGACGGCATCCAACTGCAATTCGACGCCGATAAGCTCTCCACCCTGCTCAAGAACGCGCCCAAGAATCCGGTGGACATCTTGATGACCATCGTCCCCGACAACGCCATCGGAGCGATGGCGGCCGGGCATATGGTGCAGGTGGTATTCTTTGGCATCTTCACCGGCATCGCCATCAACCTCATGGGCGAGAAGGGCCGCCGCATCTCCGACTTCGCTCAAGTCATGGCGCAGCTCTTCTTCAAGATGATCGGCCTGATCATTCAGCTTGCTCCGTATGCCGTGTTCGCCATCATGGCGGCGGTGATCGGCAAGTCGGGCCTCGCCATCCTGATCTCGCTCGCCAAACTGGTGGTGACGACTCTATTCGCCTGCGGTCTGCAGTATATCGTCTTCGGCGTGCTGATCGCGGTGTTCGCGCGCCTCTCGCCGTATCCCTTCTACCGCAAAAGCATCGAATACCAGACGCTGGCCTTCTCCACCGCAAGCTCCAAGGCGACGCTGCCCACCACCATGGAAGTGGTCCACCAGCGCATGGGGGTCTCGCGGGCGAGCACCTCGTTCATCCTGCCGCTGGGCGCGTCGATCAACATGGACGGCACGGCGATCTACCTGGGCATCTGCGCGGTATTCTTCGCCCAGGCGACCGGGCATGTCCTGATGACCCACGACTACGTGATGATCATGCTGACTGCGACACTGGCTTCCATTGGTGCGGCGGGCATTCCCAGCGGCTCGATGGCGCTGCTGCCGATGGTGCTCCTTTCCGCCAATTTGCCGGTCGACGGCATCCCGCTGATCTTCGCCATCGATCCGATCCTCGACCGCTTCCGCACCACCATCAATATCACCGGCGACGCCGCCATCACGCTGATCCTGGACAAGAGCGAAGGCACGTTGGACACCGGACAGTATCAGGCGCTATAGGCAGGTTTCGGAAAGGAGGGCCAGGCATGGGCTATACGATCGGGGCGTGGCTGGGATTCCTGGTCCTCGTCACCTGCATGCTGGCTCTCGATCTCGGCGTTTTCCATCGCACGTCCCGCACGGTAAAGTTCAGGGAAGCACTGGGCTGGAGCATTGTATGGGTCACCATCGCCTGCTGCTTCGGTCTCGGCATTCGCCATTTCGCAGGCGGCGACGAGGCGCTCGATTTCTTCACCGGCTACCTGATCGAATATTCGCTCAGCATGGACAACATCTTCGTGTTCATGCTGATTTTCTCGTACTTCGAGATTCCGCTGCAATACCAGCACCGGGTGCTGTTTTGGGGCGTCCTCGGCGCGGTACTGCTGCGCGGCATGATCATCGTCGCGGGAACGGCCGTGGTGCATGAATACCGCTGGATCCTTTATTTTTTCGGCGCGTTCCTCGTATTCAGCGGCTACAAGATCGCGACGGCGGGCATGGAAAGCATCAAACCGGAAACCAATCCCTTTGTGCGCCTCGCCAAGCGAAAGCTGCCCGTTTCGCAGATCGTCGCAGGCCCGCAGTTCTTTTTCCGCACGCCATCGGGTTGGGTGGCGACCCCGCTGTTTCTGGTGCTGCTGATGGTCGAAACGTCGGACGTGATCTTCGCCGTCGATTCGATTCCCGCGATCTTCGCCGTCACCACCGAGCCGTTCATCGTCTTCACCGCCAACATTTTCGCGGTACTGGGACTGCGTTCGATGTATTTCCTGCTTGCGGCGCTGATTCCACGGTTCCGCTACCTCAAAGCGGGATTGTCGATCATTCTCACGTTCGTCGGCGGCAAAATGCTCCTCGTCGACTTCTATAAAGTGGCGACCGAAGTGTCGCTTCTGGTCATCGTGCTGTGCATCGGCGGATCGGTCGCCGCCTCGCTGTTGACGGAAAAGAAGCCGCACGCGTGACCCAAAAACTTCACACATCAATGCACTAGAATGAACTAAGGCGGTGTCGTCAATTGCGCTAGCGCGCCGCGAGAATGGCGGTTTTCCGAGACCCGGATCGCAGCGTACATTTGGTACGTGAGAACCGGAAGCTCGAAAAATAGCCGTTCGCAGCAAGTGATAGTAGCAACTGACGACACGCCGGAAATCGCCTATAATCAGCAGATGATGCGAAATTATTTTTTCCACTGGGTCGCTGCGGCGCTGACGATGGTCCTGATAGGGACGGCCGGTTCCGCATACGCCACAACAGAGGGTTTGCCCGCTTCGGCCACCTCCTGGCTGGCCGAGCCGCTCGTCCGGGTCGGCAGCGGCACGTTCACCAAACTGGGATTTCGCATCTACAATGCCACGCTGTGGGCGCCATCGGGTATTTGGAACCCCCACCGCCCTTACGCGCTTCAGCTGCGTTACACGCGTTCGCTTTCCAAGGAAACGCTGGTCGATGCGACCATGGCCGCCATCCGCGACCAGCAGCATCAGGACGAAGCAACGCTCGCCCGCTGGGAACAAAAACTGCAGACATTGCTTCCCGCCATCCATGAAGGTGATGAAATGGTCGGCCTGGCGATCCCCGGCAAGCAATCGGTGCTGTTCTTCAACGGCAAACCGATCGCCGAATTGAAGGATGGGGAATTCAGCACGGCCTTCTTCGGTATCTGGTTGGGCAAGGAAGCGAATGCCGAGCTTCGCGAGGCGTTGCTCGGCCATGATCGATAGGCTATAGCTTTACTTCATGATCGAATCGCATCATACCGACATCGTGGTGGTCGGCGCGGGACCCGTGGGGCTGTTCACGGTATTCGAGGCCGGCATGCTGCGCATGAAATGCCATGTCGTCGACACGCTGGAGCAGGCCGGCGGCCAGTGCGCGGCGCTCTACCCGGAAAAACCGATCTACGATATCGCGGGCTATCCGAAGATCGGCGCGCAGGAACTCATCGATCGCCTGACTGAACAGGCCGCGCCCTTTGCCCCTTACTACCATTTCGGCCGTCGCGTGGAACGATTGGAAAAAATATCGGAGGGGGGCTTCCGGGTACATATTTCCAGTGGTAGCATCATCGAATGTAAAGCGGTGGCGATTGCGGCTGGCTGCGGCGCGTTCGGCCCTCACCGGCCGCCGCTCGAGAACATCGAGGCGTTCGAAGCAGCGGGGAGCGTGCGCTACTTCGTCGCGCGCCGCGAGGATTATCGCGGCAAGCGGGTGGTGATCGCGGGCGGGGGCGACTCGGCGGTGGATTGGGCGTTGTCGCTGGCGGAAATCGCCGCGCGGGTGAGCGTGGTGCATCGCCGCCCCAAGTTTCGCGCCGCGCCTGAAAGCGAGCGCAAGCTGAACGAGATGGCGGCAGCAGGGAGAATCGACCTGGTGGTGCCCTACCAACTCGCAGCCTTGGAGGGCGAAGGCGGCAAACTCTCCGCCGTGCGCGTTGCGTCGCTGGAAGGAGATGAAAAGACCGTCGCCGCCGATGCGCTATTGCCGTTCTTCGGCTTGGCGATGGAGCTGGGACCGATCGCCGAATGGGGGTTGAATTTGGACAAAAATCATATCGCGGTCGATCCCGCGACCTGCGTTACCAGTGCACCGGGCATCTTCGCCGTGGGCGATATCGCCACTTACCCCGGCAAGCTTAAGTTGATTTTGTGCGGTTTCGCCGAGGCCGCGATGGCCGCCCATGCGATGCATGTCTTGGTCCACCCCGGCGAGGCGCTGCATTTCGAATATTCGACCAGCAAAGGTGTGCCGGCATGAGCGCGCATATCATCGACGGCAAGGCGTTCGCCGCCAGTCTGCGCGCCAGGATCGCGCAAGAGGTGGCGGCGGTAAAGACGGAACACGACCTCACTCCTGGCCTCGCGGTGGTACTGGTGGGCGACGATCCGGCGAGCTGGATTTACGTGCGTAACAAGACGAAATACACCGAAGTGGCAGGAATGCGCTCCTTCGAAACGCGTTACGCCGACGATATTTCGCAGGAAATGCTGCTCGCACGCATCGCCGAACTCAACGCCGATCCGGACGTGCATGGCATCCTCGTACAGCTGCCGCTGCCCGCGCACATGGACGAACGCGCAGTAATCCAGGCCATTGACCCGCGCAAGGACGTCGACGGGTTCCATTTCGACAATGTCGGCAGGCTGGCCACGGGCGCGCCTGGTTTCGTGCCGTGCACGCCGCTGGGTTGCCTGATGCTGTTGAAAGAGACGCTCGACGACCTGGCGGGAGCGGAAGCGGTGGTGATCGGCCGTTCGAACATCGTCGGTAAACCGATGGCGCAACTTCTGCTGCGCGAGGACTGCACGGTGACCCTCGCCCATTCGCGCACCCGCGACTTGCCTTCGATCGTGCGGCGGGCCGACATCGTGGTCGCAGCGGTGGGGCGTCCCGAAATGGTGCGCGGCGACTGGCTGAAGCCTGGCTGTACGGTGATCGACGTGGGCATCAACCGCATAACGCTTCCGGACGGCGGTACCAGGCTCGCCGGCGACATCGCTTTCGACGAAGCTGTTGACGTCGTCGGGGCGGTTACCCCAGTACCGGGCGGCGTCGGTCCCATGACTATCGCTTGTCTGCTCGCCAATACCCTGACGGCGGCGAAGCGATCCTTAAATTAGCGTTTCTGCCGCGCTTCCCACTGGCGGTAGAGTGCGACGTTGCGCGCGTGTTCCTGGGCCGTGGCAGCGAAGCGGTGACCCCCGGTGCCGTCGGCAACGAAGTAAATTTCGTCGGTAGTGGGAGGGTTCAGCACTGCAGCGATCGAGGCGCGGCCGGGATTGGCGATCGGTGAGGGTGGCAGGCCGTAGGCGAAATAGGTGTTGTAAGGCGAATCGATCTTGAGGTCGCTGAGCGCCAACGGGCGGTCCAGAAGGGAATTGCCGCCGGTGAGGCCGTAGATCACCGTCGGGTCGGCCTGGAGCTTCATACCTTTGCGCAGTCGATTGATGTAGACCGCCGCCACCCTGCCTCGCTCATCAGCAAGTGCGGTTTCCTTCTCGACGATCGAGGCCAGTGTCAGCGCCTGCCTTTCGGTGTCGAACGGCAGGCCTGGCTGGCGCTTTGGCCACAGCTCGGTCAACGTCGCGCGCATGGCAGCGCGCATTCGCGTAACGATTTCCCCACGCGCGTCGCCCCATGAATAGCGGTAGGTTTCCGGCAGCAAGTCGCCTTCACGCACGTCCCGTGGAAATTCTCCTTCCAAGCCCTCGGCTTCCATCAGGCGTTTCTTGATCTCAAAGACTGTGTAACCTTCGGGAATAGTAAGTTGGCGGATGACGATGAGGCCTTCCCATAACATGAGGAAGACTTCGCGCGGGCTGGCATGAGTGGGAAAGCGGTATTCGCCCGCCTTCATGCGCTGGCCGCGCAGATAGCCCCAGGCGGCATACACATAGAACAGCGGCTCCGAATCCACGATACCTTCCGCTGCGAGTTGATGAGCGATCTGGCGGGTGCTGCTGCCTTTGGGCAATACCATTTGCCGTTGTTCGGGCAGCGGTCCGGGGGCGTAATAGAAGGTCGCGAGCATGTACAACGCGCCCGCCATGAAACCTATCGCCACCGCGAATACGGCCCTCAGCCGCCCGCGCCAGGAGAATGCGAACGTCATCCGTGATAGCGCGTGAAAACCAGCGAGGCGTTGGTGCCGCCGAAACCGAAGGAATTGGAAAGCACCGTCTCGACGCGGCGTGATTTCGCCGTATGGGGCACCAGATCGATATCGCACCCGTCGGAAGGATTATCGAGATTGAGCGTCGGCGGCACGACTTGATCGCGGATCGCGAGGACCGAAAAGATTGCCTCGACGCTGCCAGCGCCGCCCAGAAGATGGCCGATCGCCGACTTGGTGGAAGACATCGAAAGTTGATAGGCGTGATCGCCGAACAGGCGCTTGACGGCACCCAATTCGATCTCATCGCCCAGGGGCGTTGAAGTGCCGTGCGCGTTGATGTAATCGACATCTTCGGGATTGATCTGCGCACTGCTCAGAGCGTTTCTCATGGCGCGGAAAGCGCCGTCTCCGGTCGGCGAGGGCGCGGTGATATGGTAAGCATCACCCGACATGCCGTAACCGACAAGCTCCGCGTAAATCTTTGCACCGCGCGCTCTGGCGTGTTCCAGTTCCTCGAGCACGACGACACCTGCCCCCTCACCCATGACGAAGCCATCGCGATCGCGGTCCCAAGGACGTGAACCGCGCGTTGGCTGGTCGTTGAAAGCGGTGGAGAGTGCCCGTGCCGCCGAGAATCCGGCGAGCCCTACCCGGCAGAGCGCGCATTCGGAACTTCCCGCCACCATCACGTCGGCATCGCCGAAAACAATCAACCGTCCCGCATCGCCAATGGCGTGCGCCCCAGTGGAACAGGCGGTCACCACGGAATGATTAGGTCCGCGCAGCCCATACTTAATGGAGACCTGACCGGATGTCAGGTTGATGAGACTCGCCGGGATGAAAAACGGGCTGACCCGTTTGAGTCCTTTTTCACGCAGTTCTATCGAAGTTTCCTCGATGCCAGGCAGTCCCCCTATACCCGATCCCAGAATGACGCCTGTACGTTCGCGATCAGCGTCGCTCTCGGGGAGCCAGCCGGAATCTTCGATCGCCTGCTGTGCGGCCGCCATGCCGTACTGGATGAAAAGATCCATTTTTTTCTGGTCCTTCACCGGGATCCAGTCGGTGGCATTGAATTCACCCGACCCGCTGCCGAACGGCACCTGTCCGGCGATGCGCGCCGGAAGATCGGAAACGTCGATGCGCGTGATCGCGCTGAGGCCGGATTCACCGGCGATCAGTCGCTCCCAGGAGACCCCTACGCCACATCCTAACGGAGTGACGAGCCCCAGCCCCGTAACCACAACCCGGCGCATGCCTGTCAGGCCGATAACAACGATATTACGCGGGAACGTTGGTTTCGATGAATTTTACCGCATCGTTCACGGTTTGAATCTTCTCGGCGGCTTCGTCGGGAATTTCGCAGCCGAATTCCTCTTCGAACGCCATGACGAGTTCAACGGTATCGAGGCTGTCCGCGCCAAGGTCGTCAATAAAGCTGGCTTCGGGGGTGACTTTCGCCTCGTCCACGCCCAGATGCTCCACCACGATTTTCTTCACGCGTTCCAGAACATCGCTCATGTGTTACCTCATTTTCGTTACAGAATACCCAGGCTTCGTTGCTGCTGAAGCCCCGCTGGCAGGCTTCGTAGCATAAAGCAAGAAGGGATGCCACAAGATAGTTGCCCGTTATTCGTTGTTTGTGATTCGCGATTAACTTTTCGCACAATGAACAACGAACCGCCAACAGCGTCCTCAAACCATCGCCATTCCGCCATTGACATGCAGGGTTTGGCCGGTGACGTAGGCGGCTTCATCGCTGGCCAGATACGCGCACGCCGCGGCGACGTCCTTGGGTGCGCCAAGGCGCCCGCTGGGAATGTTTGTTATAATCCTGGCTTTCTGTTCGTCCGTGAGACCATCCGTCATGGGAGTCACGATAAACCCAGGCGCGATGGCATTGACGGTAATGCCACGGCTTGCCACCTCCTGGGCCAGCGACTTACACATGCCGATCATTCCGGCCTTGGAAGCGGCGTAATTCGCCTGACCGGCATTTCCCGTCACGCCGACGACCGAAGAAATGGCAACGATGCGCCCCGCACGCCTTTTCATCATTCCCTTGAGCGCCGCGCGAATCAGGAAGAATGTGGCGGTCAGGTTGACGTCGAGCACCGTGTTCCAATCCTCGTCCTTCATGCGTACGGCCAAGCCGTCGCGGGTGATGCCCGCATTGGCCACCAGGATGTCGATGCGGCCGAAGGCGGCTTCCACTGCCCCCGCCAGCGCTTCGGCGTTGGCGGTAGTGCGCAGATCGTAGGCAAATCCTTGTGCGCCGCCGCCGATCTCCGTCGCCATGGTCGTGAGAATTCCTTGCCGGGTGCCGGAAAGCGCCACGCGCGCACCACGCTCGGCCAACGCCAAGGCAATAGCCCTGCCGATGCCTCCGGTCGCGCCGGTGACGAGCGCGACCTTATCGGTAAGATTGAACATAAGCGCCTCTATTGATGCGACTAAGCGAATGGGCGTTGATATAGCAGCATCGCGTAATCGGTTTCAAGCGCGGCAATCCATACCTTATTGGAAAGTTAAATATTTCCCAAAAAGCTAACTAAAATTAGCGGTATGGCAAGTTTTTGTTTCCTATACTATAGACATGAACGCTTCGCTCCCCGCCGCGTCCCATCCCGCGTTCGCCGCTTATGTGGACGACGAGGAGAGTCTGGCAACGCTGCGGCAGGTCGCAGCCGAGCGAAAACTCCCCTCCGAAACGGTCGTCAGGGGCGATATCGCCGCTGCGACCACCGCATTAGCCAAAGGGCATTCTCCGCAAATACTGATCGTCGAGATCGCCGATGCGAAGACCTCGAAATCCGCGCTCAACGCACTCGCCGACGTTTGCGAACCGGAAACGCGGGTGATTGTGTGCGGCGTGGAAGATTCCTATCGCTATGTGCGTGAATTGATGGATCTTGGTGTCGCCGACTACCTGCTCAAACCCTTTACCGCAGGGCAGGTTTCCGCCGCACTTTTCAACCCCACACCCGCAGCCGTCACCTCGTCCAAGCCCGAGGAAACTTTAGGTACGCTGATTGCCGTCATGGGAACGCGCGGCGGCATCGGGGCGACGACGATTGCCGTCAATCTCGCCCACCTGCTTGCCGCCGAACATCAAGCCGCCACCGCTCTGTTCGACCTCGATGCGCAATTCGGAGCCTGCGCCTTGGCGCTCGATCTCGAGGCGGGACGGGGACTGCGCGACGCTCTCGCCAAACCGGACCGGGTAGACCATCTTTTCATCGAGCGGGTGATGACCCCCTACGAACCAAATTTCACCGTGCTGGCCTCGGAGGAGCCGCTCGACGAGCCTCTGCATATCCACCCTCAGGCGCCGGAAAAGGTGCTAGGCGCCCTGCGCCGGAAATTCCGCTACGTGGTGGTGGACGTGCCGCGCACGCTCGATCCTTTCTCCCGTTACGTGCTTGTGCATGCGGACCACGTGCTGTTGATTGCCGAACCGTCGATCCTTTCCCTGCGCGACGCCCTGCGTTTGCTGGATCTTGTCCGGGACAAGCTGAAGAACTCGGCAGTGAAAATCGTTCTCAACCGCGTCGGCATGCTCAAGCGCCACGAGATGGCGACGGACGACTTCCAGAAAAGCCTGGGAGTGAAGATCGACGTGACGATTCCTTTCGAGGCCTCTGCGCTCGCCTGTGCCAACAAAGGCAAGTTGCTTGCCGTGGTCGCCAAGACCAGCCGGGCGGGGAAAGAACTGCTGCGTCTCGCGGCGGCGATTGCGGGGGTGGAATCTGCGCCGGACCGCCGCAATCATCGTTTCGGCAATCTCTTGTCACATAAGAGATAATCGATGTTCGGCCGCCGCACAACGTCATCGGAACTCACACGTACATTACTGCCCTCCGAAAATACAGCCGAAGCACCGGTTGCGAAAATCGACGCTTCCATCACTTCCGTCGGTGAATTGCCGGGAAACGCCGGCCTTACTGCCGAATTCGCCGCCACCAAAGAGAAAATTCATGCACTTCTGATGGAACAGATCGACCTCGGCACCGCGTCGCGGCTAGGCAGAGACGATCTACGCCACCAGATCATCGACTTGATCGGCGAGATCGTTCTCGAACGGCGCATGGCGATCAATCTGAACGAACAGCAGACCATCGCCGCGCTCATCGTCGACGACATGCTGGGTCTGGGGCCTCTGGAGCCCCTGCTCCAGGACGAAGCCGTCACCGACATCATGGTCAACGGCCCGAACCAGGTCTACATCGAGCGCAAGGGCAAGCTGCTGCTTACCGACGTGAAGTTTCGCGACGAGAAGCACGTCTTCGGCATCGCCACGCGCATCGTCACCAACGTGGGGCGACGCGTCGACGAGTCCTGCCCGATCTGCGATGCGCGTCTTGCCGACGGCAGCCGAGTCAACGTCATCGCGCCGCCGCTTTCCATCAAAGGCACCTCGATCTCGATCCGTAAATTCTCCAAAAAGAAAATCACTCTCGACGTCATGGTGGCCCAGGACAATATTTCGGAAACCATGTGCCGGGTGCTTAAAATAGCGGCCGCCGTGCGGCTCAACATCATCATCTCGGGCGGCACCGGATCGGGCAAGACCACCCTGCTCAACGCGCTGTCGCAGATGATCGATCACGGCGAGCGGATCGTTACCATCGAGGACGCGGCGGAACTGCAGCTCCAGCAGCCCCATGTCGTTCCCCTCGAAACCCGCCCCGCCAACCTGGAAGGTCATGGCGAGATCACCATGCGCGATCTCGTGAAGAATTCCCTGCGCATGCGGCCAGACCGGATCATCCTGGGTGAAGTCCGCGGTGGAGAGGCGCTCGACATGCTACAGGCAATGAATACCGGTCACGACGGTAGCATGGGCACCATTCACGCCAACAATCCGCGCGAGGCGCTCACCCGATTGGAGAATATGGTCAACATGGCAAGCTCCAACCTGCCGAGCCGTGCCATCCGTCATCAAATCGCCAGCGCCGTCAACATGATCGTGCAGATCCAACGCATGCGCGACGGCAAACGCCGCATCACGCACGTGAGTGAGGTGGTGGGTATGGAAGGCGAGGTTATCATCTCTCAAGACCTGTTCCGCTACGAATACGAAAGCGAGGACGAGCACGGCAATCTGATCGGCGCCTTCAAACCCACTGGCCTGCGTCCTGAATTCACGCCACGCGCGGCTTACTTCGGGCTGGAACAGGCATTATTGGGAGCGTTGTAATCCACCATGACTTCCGATCTTCTCTCCCTCCTCATCTTCTTGACAAGTCTGACAGTTGTGGTGGCCGGCATTCTGGGTATCGCATCGCTTGTCGGGCACCGCACGTTGGAACATCGCATTCGTCGGGCGCAAAGAAAGACCGCATCTAAAACCCCTATCGCCGCGTCCGAACAACTTAGACGCGCAATACCCACCAGCCGCGCTCCGTCGCTGGAGTCCCTGGTTCGGCACCTGCCCAACATCGCCATGCTGCAGACTCGGCTGGAACGCACCGGGAAAAGTATCGGCGTCGGCAATTACGCACTGGTCAACCTTATCCTTTTCCTGGCGGTTGCCGGCCCTCTTATCGGCCTCGACCATACCTCATCGGCGATCGCGGTGTTGAGCGGCGTAACGGTGGGGCTCGGCGTACCACACGGGGTCGTCGGTTTCCTGATCGGCAAGCGAATGAAGAAATTCCTTATTCTCTTTCCCGACGCGCTCGAACTGATCGTGCGCGGCCTGCGTTCAGGCCTGCCAGTGTCGGAATCGATTCATGTGGTCGGCCGTGAGTTAGCGGATCCCGTGGGGGAAATTTTTCGTGGAATCGGCAACGCTACTGCTCTCGGCATTCCACTCGAGAAGGCGCTGGCCGACACGGCGAGCCGGCTTGCCCTCACCGAATTCGATTTTTTCGTCACCAGCATCACCTTGCAACGAGAAACCGGCGGCAACCTCGCCGAGATTCTCGCCAACCTCGCCGACACGCTGCGCAACCGCGTAATGATGCGCCTCAAGATCAAGGCCTACTCCTCGGAGGCCAAGGCTTCGGCAACCATTGTCGGTTCGTTGCCCGTATTGATTGCAGTAGCGCTGCATTTTCTGAATCCTAGATATTTAGACGCCTTCGCCGATACATCGAGCGGCAATTACGCGGCAATGGCGGGCATCGCCAGCTTCGCGACGGGAATCTTCGTAATGTTCAAGATGGCGAATTTCGAAATATGAGTCCCGGTCCATTGCGTCTCGCCGATATGCTGCCCGCCGGCATAACTCCCGACGATTTCTATGGCGTTCTTGCGGGTATCGCCGCGTTTCTCACGGTGCTCACGGTTGGCGCAGCGATGCGCGAACGCGATACTCTTGGCCCGCGTCTGCGCATGATCGCCGAACGTCGCGCACAACTCAAAGGTCAGGCCATCGCCCCAAGCAAACGCCGAATCAGGAATCGCGTCGACCGGATGCGCCGCATTGTCACTGTGCTCCACCTGCTCAAAAAGAACCGGACGGCGCGCCTCGACGAACGACTCCTGCAGGCGGGTTGCCGTTCGAGGGATGCCATCGTGATCTATACGTTTTTCAAATTGGTGTGCGCCATCGCAGGGGGAATAGTAGTCGCGGCATTGGTGGGCATCGATTTCAACCGCTTGACGGAAAACCTGATCGCGCTGCTCAGCTTGCCCATAGGACTTTATGTGGGAGCAAAGCTGCCCGATCTCTATTTGACCAACCGGCGCGGCAAACGGTGGCATCGGATTCGCAAGGCGCTGCCTGACGCGCTGGACCTGATGCTGATCTGCGCGGAGGCAGGGCTGACGCTTGGCGCCTCCCTCGATCGCGTCTCGCGCGAATTGATGAATGCCTACCCGGAAATGGGCGACGAACTGGCGCTGACCAGCATCGAGCTCGGGTTTCTGCCGGAGCGGCGGCTGGCGCTCGACCATCTGGCGCGGCGGGTGAATCTTCCCGAGGTGCGGGGTATCGTCAACGTATTGTTGCAAACCGAAAAATACGGCACGCCGATCGCTCAGGCACTGCGGACGCTGACGGCGGAATTTCGCACCCAACGCCTGCTGCGCGCCGAACAGAAGGCCGCCCGGCTACCGGCGTTGATGACCGTCCCGATGATCGTCTTTATCCTGCCCTGCCTGTTCATCGTGGTGCTCGCGCCCGCGATCATTAAGCTTCTGGCCACCCTTTGACGTTCTCTCGCGCACCCGTGCATAGAAGGCAAAATTGTCTTGAATTTGTGCCTCGCTCAAATCCTTGTCCATCCATGCCCTGGCCTTCTCGCGCTGGCCGGTGACACCGTAGGCGAGCGCCAGAGTTTGACGCAAAGCCGCCGGCATTTCCTTATCCTTCTTGTGAGATTCCAGCAACGTGACCGCCTCGTCGGCCTTGCCGGAGAGCGTCAGTGACAAGCCGAGATTGGAGAGCAGCCGCACGTCCTTCGGCGCGTGCTGGAGGCCATCGCGATAGACTTTCTGGGCATCTTCATGCCGTTCCATCCAATCGAGCGCGGCGCCTTTGCCCGCATGCCAGCCGGGATTCTTCGCATCAAGCGCGAGCGCGCGATCGTAGAGGGAAAGCGCCAGCTCAGGCTGCTCGGCCTTCAAGGCAAGCTTCGCAATTCTGCCGTAGGTTTCCGATGATTTCACCGCGACCTTGGCGGCGGCCTCAAGCACTTTCGTCGCCTCGTCATTCTTGTTTTGGCGGATCAGCAGTTCGGCCAGCGCCAGATGGGCATCCACCGCGCCGGTCGAAAGCGTCATCGCCTGGCGGTAGAAGCGTACCGCCGATACGTCGTCACCCGCCGCCTCGGAAGCCTTGGCGATGCTGAGGACGCTTTGTTCCTTGGGCGATGGTATGGAAGCACTATTCGCCGCCATCCGCGAAGAAGCGCAGGCGCTGAGCAACAGAACGGCACAGAGCAAAACCGGACGCATGCCTTACCCTACTTGCTGATGCGCAGATTGCCAAGGGAATTGGCGATGGTATGGAACGCGTCGATCAAATCCGCGTTGCTGGGACTATTAAAATAGTATTCTGGATAGGTCGCGCAATTGCGAAACAGCGACTGCGTGGTGGCGTTGTTGAGCTGAAACGTGATGGTGTAGATAATGATGCCCTGCGCTTTCATCGCCGTGCAGATCGCCGCCAGGTTGGCTTCCACCACCGGCGTAGCGGTGGCGTCGGTGTTCTTGCCCGCACCCATGCGCGCTTCCTCGACGCGGCCGTGCGCGGTGTAGTCGGAAACTGGCGGGTCGGCGGCCGAGCCGTCGTAAAATTGATTCTGGCCGTCGGTCATGAGAATCGCCACCTTATCCATCAGCGGCGTATGATAGTCGAGAGGCAACGTTGCAGGAGTATTGCCGCCCCATAGGCCACGCCAATTGGGCGACAGCACCCGCCATCCCCAGATAAGTCCCTGATCGGACAGCGTGCCACCGCGATACCAGGGCAGCAACCCCTGAATCGCCGTGTCGATGGCCGATTTCTCGGCTACCAACGGCACGACGGGGCTGCCGGCCGGACAGCCGAGATTCGGCCCAGTGCCGCTGTTATGGGCGGACTGGGCTTCGTTGACGTTATAACCGGCGCCCTGCACCCAATCGTTGTCGATATTGTTGTCGGCCCAGAAATAGGGATGCCAGCGCCCGCCAATGGCGGGATTGGCCTCGCTGGTGTCGTTGGGATCGTTGCGGGCTTCGACGCACCCCTTCCAGATGGTGGGAGCGTAAGCGGAAGCCGTATATCCGGTCAGCCATGAGGTATGGGAGGAACCGATGTTGACCGAAGCGGTGAACGGCACGACGGCGACGTAAAAATTGGGAATCGTCTGCTGCCCGTTGTAAAGAATATCCACCAGATCCTGCGACGCGGTACGCAGCGCGCCGATCTTGCCGGCGGAGTCCATCGATCCGGTGATATCAAGAATGAGGGCAAGTTCCATGCCCTTGCTCTGCCGGGTAATCTCCGAACTGGCGGAGACGGTGAGCGAATTGATTCCCGCCAGCCGCATGAACGTCGTGGGCAATGTGGCGCTCACATTGAGCGTCAGAACCCGATTGTCGGCGCTGACGGCGACAACGGGCGTTGTTACGATCGCCCCCATATAATGGGCAGGAAAGTTGACGTTGAAATAATTCTGCACCACGAGATTAGGGTCCTGCGTATTTACCACCGTACCCGCCGCCAACCCCGCCGTATCGAGCGCCGCGGACAACTTGCTCTTGAGGATATGCGCCCGTGCAAGATCGAGCCCCGCGCCGACAACGATCACGAGTGCGACGAAGCCGCCACCGATCAGCGCCAGCAATCCACCGCGCTCGTTCTTTATAAAAACCCGCATTCGACGTATCATGGTTTTCTCCTACGGCGAGAGCGTATCGAGCGTCGCCAGCCGCGGCTTGACGATCGCCACCTTGTAAAGTGTCCGCTGCGGCAGCATCCGCGGCATGACGACGGCCTGAAACTGATAAAATATCTCGGTCGAGATGACGGTTTCGCCGTCTTGCATGATAAATCCGGCGGGCATCGTCGCATATCCGCCCGGCGTGCCGATCTGGCTGGTCGCCGGCAAGGCGCCAGTGCCGCGCTGCCAGTTGACGGTCGTTCCCCCTACGGTGTGGTGACTCACCGAGGTCACGATCGTCCGGCCGTTAGTGGTGTATTCGAACGGCGCCAGCAATTGCGGCGTCACGTCCAGAATCACATCCACATCGCTCTGGGCCAGCGTCTTCTCCTGCGCAGTCAGATCGGCAACACTCGATGCCGCCTTGTCGAGTTTCTGGTTAAGTAGAATATAACGTGTCATTTCGAAGCCACCAAATGTTACTAATACGAGAAGCGGTAGGATAAGCGCGAATTCCACCATCGCTACGCCGCGCTGACAGTCCGCGACGGCACGCGCCGCGTCCCTCTTTCTAGGTAGCATGGGCTTTACGCTAGGCTGGGTCGGAAGGCGCGGGATTTCGAGAACCGGCGCGCCGCGTACGTCAGGGTACGAGAGCACCGGAAACGGAGAAATCCGCGCATACCGGCCAGCGTAGTAGAAAAGGCGCATGCTACCTATCCGCCCGCGCCGGCATAATCGTATGGTTCATTGCGCACCACCATGGTGGCGGAAAGCATGAACTGTCCCTGGTTTGGAAAGAGCTTCCTGCCGAACGGCGTCAGCATCCGCCATGGGTAGCTGACCCGATAGAGTACCACCTGGCCCGCATTGCCTACTCCCGTCGCACCCATGTCGGCGTCCCATTGGCCGTTGCCGTTGACGTCCGTATAGCTGTCACCGGGATCGTAGCGACCATTATGATTGAGATCGACCGTCAATGGCTCGGGCATGCCGATTTGATCGAGCTGCGCGTAGGTCAGCGTGGTTATGGTCAGAAGATTCGTATCCAGAATCCCGCGCGCGTATTGCGTAATCAGCCGGGTGATCGTCTGCTCGCGCGTCTCTCCCGTATTCGTGTTGCCGGTAATGCCGAAGCGCGATACCTCACGTACGGCGGCCTCCATGGTCACCCAGGCGAACATGGCGATGGAGATCTCGATCAGTCCGATCACGATGACCAGGAATACCGGAGCAATCAGGGCAAATTCCACCGCCGTCACGCCACGCTGGTCGCATGGATCAGCGATGCGTAGGCTTCGATTCCTGCTGGCCATGAACAGCATAACGCGATAAATACGGATTCAAGATGGAATACGTTCAGTGTAGGCTGCGCGCCATTAATATATATTTAACTATTAGCCGCTTTTTAGCGAAATATGTCGTTTCGAGGATCGTTTCATGACCCTTTCCAAGATTAAAACCATCGTGTTTCCCGTCGGTGGGCTCGGCACCCGCTTCCTGCCGGCCACCAAGGCCATGCCCAAGGAAATGCTGCCGGTGGTCGACAAGCCGCTGATCCAGTATGCCTATGAAGAAGCCGTGGAAGCAGGCATCGAGCGCTTCGTGTTCATCACCGGGCGCAACAAGAACGTCATCAATAATCACTTCGATCATTCCTACGAGCTGCAGAAAGTCCTGGACGACAAGGAGAAGCGCCAGGAGCTCGCGCTCACCCGCGACTGGGTACCCCCACCGGGACAGGTGGCCTTCATCCGCCAGCAGGAGCCGCTCGGTCTGGGCCATGCCATTTGGTGCGCGCGTCACTTCATCCACGACGAGCCATTCGCCGTCATCCTCGCCGACGAGCTACTGCTCGCCAGGCCAGGTGGCCTCGCGCAGATGGTGGCGGCGCACGCGCGCACCGGCGGCTCGCTGGTCGGCGTGCGCGAGATCCCGCGCGAGCAGACCGGCAGCTACGGCATCGTGAGCGTAGCGGATGACGACGGCGCGACCGCACGCATTACCGCCATGATCGAAAAACCCAAGCCGGCCGAGGCGCCGTCCACGCTCGCCATCACCGGACCTTATATCCTTTCTCCAGCCATTCTGCCATTATTGGGGGAGGGACAGAAAGGTGCTAGCGGCGAGATTCAGCTCACCGACGCCATGAATCGGTTGCTGGCGAATGAATCCTTCCACGCCGTGCGCCTCCAGGGCGAGCGCTTCGACTGCGGCAGCAAGCTTGGCTTCCTGGAAGCGAATATCGCCTTCGCCCTCGCCCGCGCCGATATGCGCGACGGCGTGCGTGCGCTGCTTGCGAAGTATGCCCGGTAACCGCTCGCTAGGCCCTTTTTATCTCCTTGTCGTGATAGCAGCGATCCTCTGGTCGCTGTATCAGCCGCGAGATTTATTTACGTGGCTCCTTGAGGCCCTGCCGGTTTTAGTGGCTTTGCCGCTTCTTGGCATAACTTTTCATAAATTCCAGCTCACCAATTTCGTTTATTTTCTGATCATGTTGCATTGCGTCGTTCTGCTAGTAGGAGCGCATTATACATACGCAGAAGTACCTCTTTTCAACCATCTGCGCGACCAGTACGGCTTGAGTCGAAACCATTACGACCGCGTGGGGCATTTCGTTCAGGGATTCGTGCCGGCAATGGTGGGACGCGAATTGCTACTCAGAACGTCTCCGTTGAAACCAGGAAAATGGCTGTTTGCACTTTTGTTACTGAGTTGCATGGGAATCAGCGCGACGTATGAACTATTCGAATGGCTGATGTCATCGATAACGGGTGAAGCGGCCACCGCATTTCTCGGCACGCAAGGCGATATATGGGATACGCAAAAAGACATGCTGATGGCTGGCGTAGGCGCGGCCACATCCCTCATTATCTTCGCGCCTCTCCATGATCGAGGATTGAGAAAATTAACAATTTCAAAACCTATCGCGTGACGGGTATGTCTCATTTCTTCCATCCTTCCACGCAGGCGGCGATATAATTATCGTAGCAGCTTCGGGCGATGGCTTCGCGCGCACCGCGCATGAGATCCTGATAATAATGCAGATTATGCCAGGTGAGCAGCATGGGGCCCAGCATCTCGCTACAGCGCACCAGATGGTGGAGATAGGCCCGGCTGTAGTGCGTACAGGTGGGGCAGGCGCAGGCATCGTCCAGCGGACGCGGGTCCTCCTGGTGGCGGGCGTTGCGCAAGTTGATCTCGCCTCGCCGGGTATAGGCGCGCCCGAATCTCCCCGAGCGGGTGGGAATCACGCAGTCAAACATGTCCACCCCGCGCGCCACCGCGCCGAGGATATCGTTGGGCTTGCCGACGCCCATCAGGTAACACGGCGCATCTTTAGGTAACAACGGAACGGTAGCATCGAGCACCCGAAACATGGTTTCCTGTCCTTCGCCCACGGCCAACCCCCCGATGGCATAGCCGGAGAATCCGATATCGATCAGCGCCAGGACGGACGCTTCGCGCAGATCCGCATAGATGCTGCCCTGCACGATGCCGAACAGGTGATAGCCTTCGCGCGCAGGAAAAACGGTCTTACAGCGGGCCGCCCAGCGCATCGAGCGCTCCATGGAAGCCTTTGCCGTTTCGTGCGTCGCCGGAAACGGCGTGCATTCGTCGAGCACCATGGAAATGTCGCTGCCCAGAAGATGCTGGATCTCAGCGCAGCGCTCGGGACTTAGCTCCCACGTTGAGCCGTCCAGGTGCGACTGGAACGTGGCTCCCGCCTCGGTAAGCTTGCACAATGCGCCGAGCGACATCACTTGGAAGCCGCCGGAATCGGTAAGGATCGGCCCGCCCCAGTGCATGAAGCGGTGCAGGCCGCCAAGCTTCGCCACGCGCTCCGCGCCGGGACGCAGCATTAGGTGATAGGTGTTGCCTAGTAGAATAGATGCGCCCGTAGCCTTCACCGCCTCGGGCATCATGCTTTTGACCGTTCCGAGCGTGCCCACTGGCATGAAGGCGGGTGTGGGCACGTCGCCGTGCGCGGTGGAAAGCGTGCCGGTGCGGGCGATGCCATCGGTATGATGCAGCACGAAGGTCATGCACGCTCCAGCAAACAGGCATCACCGTAGGAATAGAATCGGTAGCCTTTCTCGATGGCATGCCTGTAGGCCATTTTCATGCGTTCCATGCCCGAGAAAGCGCACACCAGCATGAACAGGGTCGATTTCGGCAAATGGAAGTTGGTCATCAATACATCCACCACCCGAAAGCGATAGCCCGGCGTCATGAAAATATCCGTCTCGCCGCTGAAGGGCCGAACCGTTCCGCTCGGCGTGACGGCCGTTTCAAGCAGGCGGCAGCTCGTGGTGCCGACCGCGATCACCCGTCCACCCTTTGCGCGCGAATCATTGATGATGAGGGCCGCTTCGGGGGAAATCTCTCCGACTTCCGCGTGCATCACATGCTCTTCGATATTTTCGGCCTTCACCGGCTGGAACGTTCCCGCGCCGACATGCAGCGTGACATGCGCGAAGAGAACGCCACATTTTTCAAGGCTTGTCAGCAATTCCGGCGTAAAGTGCAACCCCGCCGTCGGCGCCGCGACGGAAACACCTTCGCGAGCATAAATGGTCTGATAATCCATGCGATCGCGGGCATCGGCATCGCGCCGGATGTACGGTGGCAACGGCACCACACCTAGCGCCTCGACGGCAGACATCAGTTCTGAACCGGAGCGATCGAAGCGCAGGCGGATCTCCCCGCTGTCGTATTTTTCCTCCACTACGGCGGCGAGTCCCTCAAACATCAAGGTATCGCCGACTTTCAACCGCTTGGCGGGTTTGGCGAATACCTGCCACCGTGAAGCGTCGAGCGCACGATGAAGCAATACTTCGATCCTGGTCTTTCCTCGCAGTCCGAACAGCCGCGCCGGAATGACGCGGGTGTCGTTCAACACCACCACGTCGCCCGGACGCAGCAATCGGGGCAGGTCTTGTATCCTGCAATCCTCCAATCCCCGGCCAACGCAGAGCAACCGCGCCGCATCGCGCGGCCGGGCCGGGTGCTTGGCGATACGATCAGGCGGTAAGTCGAAATCGAAGTCGGAGACACGCATGGAAAAGTGGCAGGGGAGAGGTGACCGGTGGAAAATGGCGGAGCGCCCTGCCACCTTCCACCCGCCACATCACTGCTTATTTCTTCTCCGCATCCGCCGCGACGCGCAGGGTGATGATCTTGTCGGGATCGATCACCGGCTCGCCGCGCTTGATCTTGTCGACGAATTCCATTCCTTGGGTCACCTTGCCGAATACAGTGTACTGACCGTTGAGGAACGATGCCGGGGCAAAGCAGATGAAGAATTGGCTGTCGGCGCTGTCGGGATCGTTGGCGCGGGCCATCGACACCGTGCCGCGCACATGCGGCTCCTTGGAGAACTCGGCCTTGAGGTTCTTGCCAGAGCCGCCCCTGCCGGTGCCGGTCGGATCGCCGGTCTGGGCCATGAAGCCGTCGATGACGCGGTGAAAGACGATGCCGTCGTAGAATTTCTTGCGGGCCAGCTCCTTGATGCGGGCGACCGTATTGGGCGCAAGATCGGGACGCAGCTCGATCACCACCATGCCATCCTTCAGCTGGAGATAAAGAGTATTTTCGAGGTCGGCGGCAGGGGCATTGGAAGCTGCGGTCATGGCGAACAGTCCCAGGATGAGGGTGAAAAGGCGTTTCATGAGGGCTCCTTAGGTTGCGAGTGTTTCATGCAGGCGTTTGGCGACGGCGGGCGAAACGAATCCAGAGATGTCGCCACCGAGCCGCGCGACTTCTTTCACAAAGCGCGAGGAAATGAAGTGCGTGGACTCCGACGCGGTAAGAAACACCGTTTCCAGCTGTGGTGCAAGCTTGGAGTTGACGCACGCCATCTGGAATTCGTACTCGAAATCGGAAACGGCGCGCAGGCCGCGGATCAGCACGTTGGCGCCATGCTCCCGCGCGAAATTCACGAGTAGGCCCGAGAATGCATGCGCCTCGACGCGCTTGCCGTCCCCGTTGGCGAGCGTGGCGACCTCGCCGCGCACCAGCTCGGCGCGGGTGGCCTGATCGAACAGCGGCGTCTTGTTGGTATCGAGCGCCACCGCCACCAATAGTTTATCCACCACCTTTAGCGCCCGGCGGATAATGTCGAGATGGCCGAAGGTGATCGGGTCGAACGTGCCGGGATAGATGCCGATGGTCATGGACTCACCTCGTTGCCGAGACCGGCATACGCCTTTTCCCAAGCTTCTGCAACCGTCGCCTAACGTTCGGGCGACTGCTTGCGCTGTTCCAGATTAAGCGCGCACGCCACGATATTCAGTGCGATTTCTTCCGTGCCGCCGTACATAGCGTAATAAGGATTCGGAGGCATGGCGTTCAGAAATTGTACCAATTCCACGGTATCCCCGGTTCTCATCGCGCTTTCCACCAGCGATCTTCCTCCCGCGCCGCGAATCGTTCCCAACAATTGCCCAGCGATATCGCTTGGCAGCCATTCGCATTGCTTTTTGCCCGCCAAAACTCCCAATATCTCATCGGGGCACCATGTCTCTTGCGGCTTTTTATTTGCATGCGTTGTCGTGGTCGCAACCATTTGCTTCTCCTACGCCGTTTTCATAGGTTGCGCTTGATGTCGGTAGGCCTCATATGCTTGTGCGAGCATCGTATCCCAAGAAGCATTTCCTGCTCGTACTATCCAATAACCACCAGACCCCGGGTTCAATACAATTCCGCTTCCCGGTATAATTGCCTTTCCGTCATGGGCCGAGACCGCAAACATCTGCGCCTCTTCCAGACTCTTTGTGACGTACTCGATTCCACCAGATGCTGTGTGTCGGATGGTAATCATCAGCAACAATCCTTCCCTGCGCGGCGACGCGGCTGACAGTCTACTTCGCCACGATACAGCCTATATTTCATCCACGTTAATATTATGCTTTCTCAGCATCTCGACCAACTGCGCAATCTGCTCATCAGGAGCGATTCTCGGCTTCTTCCTGGGGATTACTCATGATTTTCCACTCCTCCCTCTGCCTCCATTTCCTGCTCCTCTCCCTGCGCGGCGACGCGGCTCACGCCCACCACCTTCTCGCCCTCGGCGGTGCGGAAGACGATGACGCCCTGGGTATTGCGACCGGCGACGCGGATGCCGTCGATCGGCACGCGGATCAGGGTGGCCTTGTCGGTAATCAAGATTAATTCGTCATCGTCGTTCACCGGGAAGCTCGCCACCACGCCGCCATTGCGCGGGCTGGTAATGATGTTGGTCACGCCCTGGCCGCCGCGGCCGATGATGCGGTATTCGTAGGCGCTGCTGCGCTTGCCGTAGCCGTTCTCGGTGATGGTGAAGATCAGCTGCTCGCGCGCCTGCATTTCCTTGAAGCGCGCCTCGGACAGCTCGATGCGCGGCACGTCGACGCTCTCGGGCTCGACCTCGCCGGGATCGGACTCGCCCTCCTCGCCGCGGGCGCGCCGTAAGGCGTTGGCCTTGCGCAGGTAGGCGACGCGCTCCTCGGCGGTGGCCTCGGCGCCGTCCAGGATCGACATCGACACCACCTCGTTGCCGGGGGCAAGCTTCATGCCGCGCACGCCGTCGGAGGTGCGGCTCTTGAACACGCGCAGGTCGCTCACCGGGAACCGGATCGATTTTCCGCCCTTGGCCGCGAGCAGCACGTGATCACCCTCGCCGCACAGCGCCACGCCGACCAGCCGGTCGCCCTCGTCGAGGCGGATGGCGATCTTGCCGTTGCTGCGGATGTCGCGGAAGTCGGAAAGGTCGTTGCGGCGGATGTTGCCCTTGGCAGTGGCGAACAGGATATTGAGGTTCGCCCATTCGGCCTCGTCCTCGGGCAACGGCAGGAAGGTGCGGATGGTCTCGCCCTCGGAGAGTGGCAGCAGATTGACCAGCGCCTTGCCGCGCGTCTGCGCGGTGCCCAGCGGTAGGCGGTAGACCTTCAGTCGATAGACCTGGCCGGTGCTGGAGAAACACAGCACCGGCGCATGGGTGCTGGCCACAAATACTTCGATGGTGGCGTCCTCGTCGCGGATCGCCATGGCCGAGCGGCCCTTGCCGCCACGACGCTGCGCGCGGTAAGCGGCGAGCGGCACGCGCTTGATGTAACCGCCGTGAGTAATGGTGACCACCATATCCTCGCGCGCGATCAGCGCCTCGATGTCCTGCTCGTACTCGCTTTCCTCGATGGTCGTGCGGCGCGGCACGGCGAAGCGCTCGCGGATCGAGACCAGCTCCGCGCGCAGGATGCCCATCAGCTTCTCGCGCGAACCCAGGATAGAGAGGTATTCCGAAATCTCCGCCGCCAGCGTGTTCATCTCCTCGTCGATCTTGGCGCGCTCCAGGCCGGTAAGGCGCTGCAGGCGCAATTCCAGGATGGCCTTGGCCTGCGCCTCGGTGAACCTGAGGCGGCCACCCGCAACCTCGTTGCCCGCTTCGTCGACCAGTGCGAGCAGTGGCGCCACGTCGCCCGCCGGCCAGTCGCGAGCCATCAGTTGCTCGCGCGCCTCGTTGGGGTCCTGGGCGGCGCGGATCACCTTGATGACCTCGTCGATGTTGGCCACCGCGATCGCCAGACCGATCAAGATATGCGCCCGGTCGCGCGCCTTGGTCAAAAGGAACGCCGAGCGCCGGGTGATGACCTCCTCGCGGAAGGCAAGGAATGACTCCAGCATCTGCTTGAAGTCCATCACCTTGGGCATGCCGTGGTCGAGCGCCAGGGCGTTGACGCCGAACGAGGTCTGCAATGGCGTGTAGGTGAAGATCTGATTCAGCACCACGTCGGGCACAGCGTCTTTCCGCACCTCGATCACCACGCGTACGCCGGACTTGTCGGACTCGTCGCGCAGGTCGGAGATGCCCTCGATTTTTTTCTCCCGCACCAGTTCCGCGATGCGCTCGATCATGCGCGCCTTGTTGACCTGGTAGGGCACTTCGCTCACGATGATCGCGCTTTTTCCTCCCGACATTTCCTCGATCTCGGTGCGGCCGCGCATCAGCACCGAGCCGCGGCCGGTATGCATGGCGGCGCGCACGCCGCTTTTGCCCACGATCAGGCCGCCGGTGGGGAAGTCCGGGCCGGGGCAGACCTCCATCAGCTCATCGATGGTGGCTTCCGGGCGATCGATCAGCACGCAGGCCGCGTCGATCACCTCGCCCAGGTTGTGCGGCGGAATGTTGGTCGCCATGCCCACGGCGATGCCGCCCGCGCCGTTCACCAGCAGGTTCGGAAACTCGGCGGGCAGCACCACGGGCTCCTGCTCGGAGCCGTCGTAATTGGGCTGGAAGGCCACCGTCTCCTTGTCGATATCGGTGAGCAGCGCATGCGCCGCCTGGGCCAGGCGTGACTCGGTGTAGCGCATCGCGGCGGGCGCGTCGCCGTCCATCGAGCCGAAATTGCCCTGACCGTCCACCAGCGGCAGGCTCATCGAGAAGCCCTGCGCCATGCGTACCAGCGCGTCGTAGATCGCCGAGTCGCCGTGGGGGTGGTATTTACCCATCACCTCGCCGACGATGCGCGCCGACTTGCGGTAGGGCTTGTTCCAGTCGCAGCCGGACTCCATCATCGCGTAGAGAATGCGCCGATGCACGGGCTTGAGGCCGTCACGCGCGTCGGGAATCGCGCGACTCACGATCACGCTCATCGCGTAGTCGAGGTAGCTCTTGCGCATCTCGTCGCTGATCGAGACGGTGCGGTCGGAAGGAGGGGGGGGTGCGGTCAGACTTTCAGCCACGGCGACACATCCTTTAATGCTTTAACGGGCGATAGCGTTTTCTAGCAGGTTTCCTAACATCGTACAATGATTTCACGCCTGATAACGCGCGGCCTCGGCCGCCCTGCGCCGCACCAGTCCCCGAAGCCTTCGCCCGCCGCCGTAGACCCACTTGCCGAACTCGTGCGGCGCCTCCTCGTGCTCACGCCGATTGACCTTTCGGCGCAGGGTGGAACGCTGGAGTGCGCCGCCGCCTAGGTTATAGGTAAAGCTCACCAGCGCGTCGAACTGGCCGTCGGTGAGCGGCACGCGAATCATCTGCAGCACCGCGCGGGCCGCCGTTCTCACATCCTTCTCCAGCCACGCCAGCGCCTGTTCGCATGTGATTGGCGTATCCACTTCCTCGCCAGGACGCAGCACATGCCCGTAGCCGACAGTGAGGTACCCTGCCGGGCAGTAGTAGGGCTCGGCGGAGAACCCTTCGAAGCGCCGGATCAATTCCAACCCATTTTCCGTAACCTGCCTCATGCGTGCTTCCTCGCCTTCTCCAGCGCCCGCCCGCCGAAATAGAAGGCGACAATCGCGGAAAGAATGGCGGCATCCTCCTGCGTCCACAGCGCGACCAGCGTCCCGGCATGCGGCGAGGCAGCCAGCCACGGCAACGATGCGGCATGCGCAAGCAATTGAAATTGCGCCGCCTTCACTGCCACATACAGGCCAAAAAAGCCATAGGCGAGTACCGGCCGCACCGAGGCGTTGAGGCCGTCGAGCCAGCGGATGCCCACGAGCTGCATCGGCGCGCGCGCCGCCAGGGAATCGTTGATGTCCGCCGCAGTGACGATCTCCTCCAGCCGCTCGCTATGGGCCTGCGCCTGGGCTTCGATCTGCAGGCGCAGGATGGCCAGCTCCTGCCGGCCGTCCTGCCAGCCCTTCAGTAATTTGAAGCATTCCGGCAATGCGGCGCCGAAAAATCCGATCAACGTTCCCAACAGCGTGACGACCATAACGTCACTCTCTCACGCTTTCCGCGTCCCCGGAAGTCCCCCCTGAGAAATTTTTAGAAGAACATGTCATGCCAGCGAAAGCTGGCATCTAGGTGTGCCGTGTCCACGGCACGGAAGACTCTTTCCATTCATGCGCGTATTTTCATGCCTCGCTGACCCCCGCTTTCGCGAGGGCAGGCTCACGGCGCTGGATGCCAGCTTCCGATGGCATGACAGAACTGGGTACGCCAACGATAATGCCGCCAACAAAAAAGCCCCGCCGAAGCGGGGCTTTTCCATATCAGAGAATCTTCAAATCGCCTAGACGATGTGGAAGAATCCGGAAGTGACATCCGATTCGTCGACACCCACGAGCGTGATCGTGTTGCCGCCGCCCAGATCGACCACCGCATTGTGGCTGCCGTCGTGGGTGACGTGGTGCAACACATCGGACTCGGTGGCGATATCCGACCCATTGACGTGCGCGGCAATGTCGATGACATCCTCGCCCGAGTGGAAGTCGGTAATCGTGTCGATGCCGCTGTGGTCGCCGTAGATGAACACGTCGTGACCAGAGCCGCCGGTGAGGTAATCGTCCCCATAGCCACCCGTCATCGTGTCGTCACCCGAACCACCGTCCATGGTGTCGTCGCCGATACCGCCATCGACATTATCGTTGCCCGAACCGGCATCGACGCTGTCGTTGCCGTCGCCGGCCACGATGGTGTCGTTGCCCGAACCACCGTCGATATTGTCATCGCCGGTGCCGCCGTCAACGCTGTCATCGCCGCCGTTGGCCGTGATGGTATCGTCGCCGGTTTCACCCTTGATCGTGTCGTGGGCATTGCCGCCGACGATCGAGTCGTCGCCGGAACCGCCGAGCAGCACATTGTCGCCGGAACCGCCGAGCAGCGTATCGTCGCCCGAGCCAGCGCAGAGGGTATCGTTCCCCGTGCCGCCGTCCAGGAAGTCGTTGCCGCCGCCTGCAACGATGAAATCGTTGCCCGCCGCGCCGGACAGGACGTTATTGCCGGTATTGCCGGTAATCACGTTGTCGCCGCCGTTGCCGGTACCGCTAATGTTTCCACTACCGGTCAACAACAGATGCTCGACGTTGTCGTCCAGCGTGTAGCTGACGGTGGAAACCACCAGATCGGTGCCTCCGCCGACCGCTTCGCTGACATGTTCGGAAGCGTTGTTGATGAAATAGAGGTCGTTCCCGGATGTGCCGGCAACAGTGTCGCCGGGGCCAGGATGGTAGTCGTGGGTGAACGCGACGGAACTGCCAATGGCAGTCACCGGATCGCAATCTCCCGCTGCGAGATGGGCGTATTCGTCGAATACGGTCCCTACTAATGTTGCCATATTTTGTACTCCATTGGCTTTTATTTGTTAACGATGCATCGTCGGGGTCCGTTAGTAGCACCCCCTTCCGTTCTTTGTAAATAGAAAAGATCAATTTTTTTTCATTTTCATGATAACTTTCTTATATTGGCTTTATGGCTGCTTATTTCTTAGGCAATATTGGTGCCAAAACTGGCTGATTCCGGTGCTTTGCAGTCATGTCATAACGTACACGCCCTTAGCGTATAAAGCGAGAATAAGTGCCCTATAAGCGGTCAATAAAAATTCATTCTTCATACAGAAGTATTGGACGAAGGGTTGAAATTTTCGTACATTTCGCCACCATAACTTTAATCGGCACCCGTGACGCATGACCATCCGCATTGAAGGATATTTCCACGAGACCCCGTCCATGCAAATCATCTGTGCGGCCCGTATCGCCGCGCATGGCATTCTTTGCATCGGCGTACTCGATGCACCGCTCGGGGGAAAGGACCTTATCCTGCTTGGCGACGAGATCGCAAAAAAACCCTATCTCGGCATCGCCTACACCGAGGGTGCGGTAGCCTATACCGCACTGATCCTCACCTCGGAACGCCCCGAGCGCTTCGCGGCGCTGAACGCCGTCACCCTTCGGCGCGCGAACGTCGAGACGCCGTGGCAGTTCGCCGAGGCATTTCCGCTGGGAGCCTATGCACCGACGTTAAAGCGCTACCTTGCGGGCGCGGCTCCCAATACGCGCCGCAAACTGCTGTTTCTGATGCAGGGATTCGTCACCTCGCAACCCAAGCTCGTGACGGATCCCCTGGCCGCCGCCGCGATGTGGGAAATGCGCCAGGCCTGCACCGACGCCGATGCTTCCGTGCTGCGCACGCACTGGCTGCTGCCCAACGTCGCCTATCTCGACCTGCGCATGCCGTACGCGGCCTACCGCGATCTTGCGCTCGTCGCCACGACCGCGAAGGGGCAGTTCCATGCCAATCTGGAAATTCTGCCGGTACCTCCCGGCGTCCTCGACCGAGACGGCCGCTACGACCGTGCGGTGGGCGTCGCGTTGTTCGAGACCGATGTTCGCGGTCATTTGGGCAAGGCGGACCTCACCATTGCGGGCAAGGACTCGCTGCTGATCGTCGAGGGCCGCCTGCCGATGCAGCCGGTGAATACGGCGCAGCTGCTCGCCGACCTGTCCGCGATGCCTGCCGATTTTCGCCTGCAGCTACGCGAGCATCTCTGTGCCACGCTGCTCGATCAACGCGTCCCGCTCAACCGCTTCGAGGCAGCGGCGCTGGTACGCAATCTGCAATTCTATCTACCGGCGCAGCACACCACCGCCGCCGATCCTCGACATCCCTTCGGCATGAACATCGAGAGCTGCGTCCCGCTCGGCAACGACGCAGTCTTTATTTCCGGCTGGCTGCGCGATCCGCTCGGCCATCTGGAAAGCATTACCGCCATCTCCGATCTGGGATTCTCCTTCCCCGTGGATGGACAGTTGCGGTTCTTTCCGCGCAACGACGTGGATGCCCTCTACGCCGAGGGCCCCTATGCGGGCATGCGAGGCGCGTGGGGGTTCGTCGCGACGTTGAAGATACTGCCGGAGGTGGTCAAGCGCCTCAAAGGCATCGCCGAACTGCATGGCTTCCGCTTTAAAGTGATGCTCAAGGGAGGGCTGCAGTATTCGATCTCACCGCCGCCGTTCGCTGCCGATCCCTTCGCGCTGCGCCAGGCGCTTCTGGACGGCTTCGCGCGCAAGGTCGGCCCCGCCACGCCCGAGGCCGAAACCTCCGTGCACGAAGCGCTGGCCCATGTGCAGACCGCATGCATGAAAGCGGTCGGTGCGCCGCGTGTCGAACGTTTCGCGGGCGATCGTCCTGCCGCGAAGCCCGAGGTGAGCGTGGTCATTCCGCTGTACCGCTGTCTCGACTATCTCGCCGCCCAGGTGGCGCACTTCAGCAACGATCCGTTGATCAGCCAAGTCGAAATCGTCTACGTGCTCGATTCGCCCGAGCAGGAAGAGGAAGTCCGCGACCGCCTGCGAAATTTAAGCGCACTCTACGGCCTGCCCCTGACGCTGGCGGTGATGCCGCGCAACGGCGGTTACGCGGCCGCCAGCAACGCGGGCGCCAAACTCGCCAAAGCGCCGATCCTGCTGTTCCTCAACTCCGACGTGCTCCCCGCCGCTTACGGCTGGATGGCCCCGCTCGCCGAACGACTTCAGCAGGACGGCGTGGGGGCGACGGGGCCGATGCTTCTTTACGAGGACGGCTCGATCCAGCATGCCGGCATGTACTTCGCCGAGGATACGGCCAGCGATCACGTCATGAACCGGCATTACTATAAGGGCTATCCGGCCAACTTCGCCGCCGCGCGGGAAACCCGCATCGTGCCCGCCCTCACCGGCGCATGCCTGATGGTCGCCAGAAGGTCTTTCGAAAAGGTCGGCGGATTCTCCACCGATTACATCATCGGCGACTACGAGGATTCCGACCTGTGCCTGAAGCTGCGCCGCGAGGGCCTGAGTTGCCTGTATTGCGGCGACGTCGCACTCTATCACCTGGAGCGCCAATCGATGGAGCGCCACGACGGCTACCGCGAGGGCGCTGCCTACCGCTACAACGCGCTGCTGCATCATCGCCGCTGGAGCGGTCCCATCGCGGATCTGAGCGAGGCCGCCTGATGTTCCGCAAGTCCTCCAGCGCCAAGCAGCTCCCCACCCCTTTCCCCGCCGGGGAGGCCGATAACGAAGCACCGATCGCCCCCGAGATGCCCGCGCTCAAGGTGCTGATCGTCGCGCACAATCATCCGCGCTTCTTCCCCGGCGGCACCGAGATCTTCGCCCACCATCTGTTCGAGGAACTGCCGAAGCACACGCCTTGCACCACCTATTTCGTCGGAGCCACCGGCCGGATCAGCACGGTGGCTCATGCCGGGGCGGGACTTCAGGCAATTTCCGACAAGAACGGAGAACCGGCTGCCAACGAATGGTTGCTGTGGGGCGACCCGTTCGATTATTTCCTGCAATCGCAGCGCACGCCGGAGTTCCTGTTCCGCGACTTTGCCGGACTGCTGGAGACCCTCGCGCCCGACGTCATCCACTTCCACCATACCATGCGCATCGGCCTGGAGGCGCTGAAAGTGGCGCGGTGCGTGCTGCCGAACGTACGCATCGTCTATACCCTTCACGACTTCGTGCCGATCTGCAACCGCGACGGCCAGATGGTGCGCCGCACCGACGAATCGCTGTGCTCCGAGGCCAGCCCCGCGCGCTGCCACCAATGCTTCCCCGAGCGGTCGGCCGCCGTGTTCAAGATGCGCGAGCACTGGATCAAGACCCACTTTGACCTGGTCGACCGGTTTCTCTCACCGAGCCGCTTTCTCGCCGACCGCTACATTGCCTGGGGCATTCCGGCGGCCAAGATCGCGGTAATGCCCAACGGCCACCCGGAACCCGAGGCAATCGAACCGTCTTCCCCTCCCGGCAAGACGCGCAACCGCTTCGGCTTCTTCGGCCAGGTCTCGGCCTACAAGGGTGCGTTGGTGCTACTGGAGGCGGCGCGACTGCTGATCGACGACGGCTTCACCGACTTCCGCATCGATATTCACGGCAACATCGGCCTGCAGCTCGAACCTTTCAAGGAAAAGTTCGCCGCTATGCTGGAAGGCTGCAAGGAGCGGGTGACCTTTCATGGGTCCTACCGCCGCGACGAACTGGGAAAATTGATGGCCGACATCGACTGGACGGTGGTGCCCTCGATCTGGTGGGAGAACGCGCCGCTGGTGATCGGCGAGGCCTTCCAGTACGGCCGCCCGGTGATCGCTTCCGATATCGGCGGCATGGCCGAGCACGTGCGCGACGGCATCGACGGCCTGCATTTCCGCGTGTCCGACGCACGCGCCCTGGCCAACACCATTCGGCGCGCCTGCACCGAGCCTGGCCTCTGGCAACGCCTCGCCGCCAACGTCACCCCACCTTTGAACTTGCGGGATTGCGCCATGCGCCATGCGGCGCTTTACGGGGAGCTCTCCCTCCCCCCGCAGGGGGGAGGTTAGGAGGGGGGCGTTGAGTGAGAGATCCCGCAACATAATGCCCCCACCCCAACCCTCCCCCTATGGGGGAGGGAGGCGTCGCCTCTGCTCCCATACCCAGGCGTGCCGCAGAATAGTGTCGAGATCGGAATAGCGCGGTCGCCATTCCAACACTTGTCGCGCCTTCGCGCCGTCAGCGATCAGCACCGCCGCGTCGCCCGGCCGCCGCGCCGCCATACGCACGGGTATCTCTTTCTCCGTCACTCGGCGCGTGGCGTCGATCACCTCGCGTACTGTATGGCCTTCGCCGGTGCCGAGGTTGAAATGCCGCTCCTCGCCGCCATCCCACAAGTAACGCAGCAATCGCAAGTGCGCGTCGCACAGGTCGACAATGTGAATGTAGTCGCGCTCGCACGTACCATCGCGGGTGGGGTAGTCCTCGCCGAACACGGTGATATGCGGCTGTCGCCCGCTCGCCGCCCGCAGCACCAGTGGGATCAGATGCGTTTCCGGCTCATGGCATTCGCCGCGCGCGCCGTCGGGATCGGCGCCCGCTGCGTTGAAATAGCGCAAGCACCCATAACGTAGGCCGTAGGCGCGGGTATAGTCGGCAAGCATCTCCTCGACCATCCGCTTGCCGCGCCCGTACGGATTCACCGGCCGGGTAGGATGATTTTCGTCGATCGGCGTGTAGTCCGGCTCGCCGAAGATCGCCGCCGTCGAGGAAAACACGAAATGCTTCACCCCGTGGCGCATCAGCGCGTTCAGCAACGTGACGGTCACGGCGACGTTGTTGGCGTAATACTTGCCCGGATCGTTCACCGACTCGCCGACCTGGATGAGCGAGGCGAAATGTAACACCGCCGCGAAGCGCCGCGTGCCGAGCATCTGATCGAGCAGCACCGCGTCACCCGCGTCGCCCACGATCAGCTCCGCCCCAGCGACCGCCTCCGCATGGCCTCCGGATAAGTTGTCAAGCACTACCGGTGTGAATCCTTCCGCGGCCAGCACCGCTACCATCTGCGCGCCGATATAGCCTGCGCCGCCAACAATGAGAATATTCGAATCTTGCTCAATCATCGCCGAGCATCACCGTTTCCAGGCCCGGCAGCACCGTTCCACAGCGCACGCCGGTGAAGGTGACGCGGTGCGGCTTGCCGTCGCACAGCGCGTCGGGGACGGGATAGCGGAAGGCGCAATGGCCGGTGCCGAATCCGGCGTCCTTGAGGTCCTCGCGGAAGAGGTCGGCGGGAATCGTGCGCGCGATCTCCTTGCCGTCGATGGCAACCCGCAACATCACCGACAGCTCCGGCGCGGTGGTTTCGAACGCCCAGCCACAGATGGCGCCGTCCTCGATGCCGTCGACGTTGCCCATCAGATGGCGCGTGGACGCCTCGGCGTCGACCGCGATCACGTGGCGCTGGGGACTGTCCGGCAATGGCTCCTTGGTGTCGGCATAGAAGGCGGCGATCTCGTGCGCACGACCGTCGCGCAGCAAGCTCGGCACGGGATAGCGGAAGGCGATGCGCCCGCTGCGGGCCGCCTGCGCGAGGTCGTGGCGGAAAGAATCGGCCGTCGCAGTGCCCACCCGCCGCCCGTCGACGTAGCAGTCGATCGACAGCGGCACGTCGGGCGACGCGGTATCGTAGGCCCAACCGACGATCACCGCGTTGTGGCAGCCGTCGAGGTGGCCCTGCCGGGTGGATTCCAAAGGGGCGGATTCGGTCATCGCACACCGTACCGCATTTTGCGCAAGATTCGCAAGCAGGCGGCGAACGGCGCGCGTCCGTGGCGGCCGGGACGCGACGCAACCCTCTGCCCGGCGGGAAATGTCCGCAATTCCAAGTCTCGCAACAGTCGCTTCGCGATGCGGCGGGAGAAGCGGTATTCGAAGGCGTGGCCGCCGTCGCCGAGTCCCACATCCCGCAAATCCTCACGGAAATCGCGGGCGAAGACCACCGTCTGAAACCGCCCATCGAGCCAGATTTCCAGTGCGATGTGCGCATTGGGCTCCTCGCCATCGAAGGCCCAGCCTGCCAGTCGCCGCGGCGAATATTCGTCGAGATGCACGCGCACGCTCATGCCGCCGCCCCTTCCGGCGCGGGCAGACGGTGCGCCATGCCGTTCGCGTCCAGAAATCCACGCATGACATCATAGCCTCGGCGGTACGCGGCGTTAAAACGGTCGAACGCTTGCTGGGTATGGTAATCCTCCAGCACGAAAGCGCGACGTTCACGCATGTCGAAGCCCGGAATCGCGAAGGTCTCGGCCAATTCTCGCGAGCGGCTGTCGTACGTGCAGAAGATCGCCGGCGTGCCGTTCGCCAGCGCCAGCAGCGCCGCGTGCAGTCGGAAGGTCACCACCAGGTCGAAGCGCTGCATCAGTGCCTCGTAGTCGCTCACATGCTCGCTGAAGAACAGCTGATTGCGGTAGAGCGCATAGAGGGGATCGCGCTCGCTTTGAAACCAGCCGGTGGCAACCAGGTTATGGACAGCAGCAGGCAAGTGTTCCGCACTGCGATAGAAAATCTGCTTCTCTTCCATCTCGCCTTGGGCAAGGACGGTAAGGCTATACCGCTTATCCAGATCTTCAATGATCCGCCGCTGCAGACCATGATAGCGCGCAAGGTCGGAGACGTAGTGGGCATCGGCTTCGCGGCGCAATCCGAACCCCACCGCCTCGGCATCGCTTCGCACGGCAATGGCGAGATTCGAATCGCGCGCGCGAAACAGCGTCGGACAGCCGACGATCTCAATGTTCTTCACTCCGATTCCGTTCAGTACCTCGGCGGAAAACGTGCCGCGCACGCCGACGCGCGCGCAACTGTCGCCCATCCGCCGCATGACACGCATGGTCTGCTCTGAAAGCCGCGGCGGCGCATCTTCGGGAGCCTGCGCGCCGATGCCGAAGGGGATCACCGGAATCTTGAGCTTGGAAAGCACTTCCTCGGCGCACTCCCATTGCATCTCGGCGTGCAGGTAGTTGGAGCCGCGCAGGAAGCAGTAGTCGAACTCGGCGTTGCAGCGGTCAATGTCATAGGGCGAAACCTGGGAGATGGTCAGCGGCTCGATCTCGTCGAAGTCGAGCACTTTGAGCGACGAGTCGTAGACGAACAGGTCGCCCATGTTGTAGTAGCGCGTCAGGTTGCGCTCGATGTCTTGCCAATGATAGGCGCGTACGTCATCGCGGCCGTGGATCTCGCCGTGGGGGATGAGGACGAGGATCTTGCCCATGGAATCCTTATCGCCGGTCGTACAGGTCGGTATAGAGCCGCGCGCATTCCTCCACCGACAGACGCGGGCCGATGTTGTCCGCCAGGCGTTGCCACAGACCAGACTCGGTGGCCGCGCGCTGCATGGCCTGGGCGAGGCTCGTCTCGCTGCGTGCCTTGAAATGCAGACCGGTGCGCTCGTGCTCGACCTTCTCGGCCATCCCGCCGATGTCGCTGCACAACACGGGCCGCTTGTGCATGAAGGCTTCCTGGATCACCAACGGCGAATTCTCCCACCAGGTCGAGGGCACGATCACCCAGTCGACGTTCGCGAGCAAGCGCCCCATGTCGGCATTATCGTACTTGCCGTGAAACCGGATGTGCCTCCGGTGCCGGTCGATAAGCGCGAAGAACACCTCCCTAAAGGCGTCGCTCTGTTGCTCGACATTGCCGAAGAGGTCGAGGCGGAAATCGTCGAAACCGTCCTTTAGCAGGGACTCGGCGGCGCTGAGCGCCAGCATCGCGCCCTTGTAAGGGTTGATCTGGCCAAAGTAGGCGAAGGCGTTCCTATTCTGTCCCTTTGCCAGCGCGCGTGGCGGTGCGGGCTGGACAAGCGGGCGGCCGTTCTCGATCACGGCTATGCGCTCGGGCGGCAGTCCCCATTCCGTGAACCGCTGTTTAAGGAAATGGCTGGGGGATACGAAAATATCCACCGCCTCCAGGTGCGCCTTGATGAACGATTCGCGCATCTTGAAGGCCTGAGGGGTGATTTCCGGGAAGCATTGGTGGCAGCGCGTAGGAGTCGCGCGGTCACAGAGGTCGCCGGTATGGCGGCGAACCATCTGCCCGTCGCGGTGACACATGAGGATGAATTCGTGCAGCGTGTAGACGATGCGCGCCTCCGGCAGGGTCTGACGCACCACGGTCAGCGCTTCGATGCCGACACGCATGGTATGGTGGAAGTGCACGACGTCGGGCCTGGATTCAAGCAGGAATTCGCGGAAATCCTGGTGGAGATAAGGGGCGACGTTTTGCGACTGGTAGAAATAGTCGAAATCGCTGCCCCGGAAGATCATCTCGTCCGGCGCGTGGTTCGGAGATTGGAACGGCGTGCCGACACGCGGCGGACAATCGGCGGCGGTCGAGCCGGCCAGGAAGAAGGATTCATAACGCCCTCCCGCGCGGAGAGCCTTGAAAAGGTCGTAGGCGATGATCTCCGCCCCGCCGGGAAAGAAGCGCGGGTGGTTGTGAGCCACGATCAGCACTTTAGGGCGCCGGGCTAGCGGACGCGGTACCGTAATTACGGTCTTGGAGAACTTTGCAGAAGCGGATTTACGCGTCACCGGGTGAACTTCCCCATTTGTTCGAAATTCTTCATTATGTGGAGCAACTGACTGTCCGCATCCAGCGTAAATATCCAGGCCGCATTTTGGATCTCGTTTTGGACTTTTTTAAGATATATTGCCGACGCCGCACTGATCATCAGTACCGGCAAGCCTGCCATGGCTAGAAATTCCTCACTCGCCTCAGGCTCCTTTTTCCCTCCAGGCTCGGTCATCATCGGCATTTCGCAGATAATGGCCTTGATCTCATCCGCATGCTGCTGCAGCTGATTTTTGGCTTCCTGGATCGTCGAGACTACCACAAAATCACCCTCGCCGTATCCGGCCTCGCCTAGAATTCGCCGAATACGCCGCCGCTGGGAGGAATTATCTTCCACCATCAAAAACACTTTTAATGCTCCTGCTGCATGAGTTGCTCGATCAGCCCGCCCCATTGGCGGTCATGTAGCCGGGCGTTGTAGCGCCAGGCGAGCGTGCCTTCGTAGGCCTCGTTGAGCGCCACCGACTGACGCTCCAGGTGATAAAGCGCGGCATCGGCATAATACCAATTCTGCCGCCCGGTCTGCGCCACCTTGAGGCACAGGTCGGAATCCTCGAAATCGCCGATCACGTAGGCCGTGGAAAGGCCTCCCACCTCCTGATACAGATCACGGCCGATCATCAGGCAGGCTCCGGTGACGGCGGGCACGGCACGACTGACGGAAGCGCGGGCATGAGCCTCGGGATAGCCCTTGCAGTAATGCAGATTGATCCAGAACGGAAAGGCCGCGCGCGAGAAATACATGCCCGCGTGCTGGATCGAATCGTCCTCGTAGAGCAGCTTGGGCGCGAGCGTGCCGATCTGCGGCGACGACTCGTAGAACTGCGCCATGCATGGCAACCAGCCTTTGCTCTTGGGAAAAACGTCGGAATTGAGCAGCACCAACAACCCGCCGCGCGCCTGCCGCGCCCCCGCATTGGTGGCCGCCGCATATCCGGCGTTGCGCCGCATGACGACCAGCGTGACGCCCAACCGGTAGAGCGCGCCGAATTCGTGGAGCAGGTGCCTGACCTCGCCTTCCTGTTCGGGCGAATCGAGCACGTAGACGATCTCCACGTCACGCATGTCCGGATCGGCGGCAAAGACGGCGTGCTGTACGCGCAGAAAATCAAGTCGTTTATAGAGCGGAATTATCAAGGAGACCTTCGGGGCTTTTATCTCGCGACCGTAGCGCCATACTTCGCGGACGCCCGCCTCGCGCATGCACCGCTCCTGCGCGGCAGCGGCGGCGGGACCGATGCACTGCTCCAGCATGAATTCGCGCACCGCATCGGGCGGGGTGCATTTAAGAATGAAATCCCGCGCCGCAAACGGATCGAGAAACCGCGCGGCGGGCGTCACTTCAATGAGAATGCCGCCCTTCAACCGCGCATGGAATCGGCAGGCATGCAATTCGGCGAGACCCTCGAACGTGTTGCGGATTTCCTGCGGGATCGGCACGTAGGCGACGAATCCGTGGTCTTCTCTGAAATCGGCGTACGGCGTCTCGGCGAGCGAATCGCGCACGTCGGAACGGGGGATGCGATGAATGGCCCCCGTCATCGACACGGAAAAACCCAGCGCCGAGACGAGCTCCATCTCCTCCAGCATGCGGTAGGGATCGCGCATCCAGCCGCTGACGAAGAATCCTTCGTTGCCGAGCGGCAGCGCATATTCGACGCACAGATTGAACGGCATGGCCGGATCGGTATAAGGGGTGGGCGACACGGCGACAAAATGCTGAAGGGTATGCAGCAGCGCGCGGGTATCCTCCTGCGCCACGGCAATGGCACGCGGCAATACGAATCTGGCGATCTCCTCGCGAATGAGTTGCCGCCGGTAATCGGGCTTGGCAGCGAGCGCCTGCATAAACGCCAGCGCCGGCAGCGCCGAGACGGCCGACCCTTCAAGAACGATCGGCACGCCGCCGGAAAAGAACACCAGCGACTGCGGAATGTCATCGGATACCGCACCGACCGCCGCCAGTGCGGAAAACGTCGTATCGCCGGTCTGAAAGCAATGCGCGACGGCTCTCCAGGTGTGATGGCAAGAGATGGCGAGAATTTCCGGCGCCTCTACCGGCCAGGTTGCCTGTACTTCGCCTTCCAGGTACAGCAGTGACGGCGTCAGCCAGCCGCATAGCGTCAGCGACAGGCGATTGGTGCGCAGGCGCGGGATCAGCCCGAACAGCACAGCGCGAAACCTGGGCGCAGCGTCGAGATCGAACATACCTCCCGCTTCGCGTGCGAGCATCATGAACAGTGCCGCGCGCGCGCCGTCGTCCAAGCGCTCGTAAAAGGAAAAGAACGGTTCGGGCGCGTCCCGCACCGGGAAAGCCGGGAATTCCAATGGTCTTTGTCCGGCATGGTGCAGGGTCAGACCGGCCAGGGTGATTTTGCCCGTAAGCGCAGGATCGCTGACGACCATATAATAATAGGGCGTGCCTCCGGCGTTGAACGTTCCGCCCAGATAGGGCTTCCCCAACTCCTTACCTTTAAGGGTAAACGTCGAGGTTTCGTCCACGGCAAACGACACCGGCCCGCACAGAAACACGGTGCGGTCGGACAAGGCGAAGGCGATCTCCACGGAAACCATGCGCTAGTGCGAACCCCTGAATTACTAAATAGTGTTAGGATTATGCCAAGGCTTTAGCCGATGGCGGCGCGGAACGCCAGCGTTTCTTGCAACCATAAGAGGATGAAATGGTGGCGCAAAGAGATAAAATCGTTCAAATGCGAAAGATTTCTTCCGTTTTGGTAATGCAATGCGTATGATCCCGTTCCCAAAACGGGAATAACGCTATCGATCGTGGCTTAAGGAATATCGCATGCTATCATGGGTCAAGCAACTTTTCTGCGTCTCGGGATTCAGCCCCGCGCATATCAGCGGGCTCGCGCTGTGGCTCGATGCCCAAGACGGCGCATCGCCGATCGTGGAGAATGGCGAAGTCGCCGAATGGACGGACAAAAGCGGACACGCCAATCACGCCACGCATGCCATTGAGAACGAGCGGCCGGGATTCGATCCCCTGGGAATCCATGGCAAGCCTGCACTGACTTTCGGGGAAACGGCGAGGCTTTATGTGGCGGATTCGCCTTCGCTCGATTTTACGGGCATGCACTTGTACGTGGTATGCCAACCGGAAGATGGAACGTCCCGTTCGCGCGTGATCGCCACGAAATTCAGCACGGACGCGCAGGGACGGGAATGGCAGTTGGAAATCAGCGCCGCGCAGCGGTTCGGATTTCTCGGCTCGGTGGACGGCTCGATCGCCGGCACGCATGTCGTCAGCCCCTCGCCGGTGGCGTTCGGCCAACCCTGCCTGCTGCATGCATGGTATGACGGTGCGGAAGTTAGCATCTCCGTCAACGGAGGCGACAAGACGAGCCTGCTGCTCGGCGCGTTCAGCAACACTCCCAATCCCATCATCCTCGGCCGAGGAGCGGTCGGCGGCGCGTTTCAAGGAAAGATCGGCGAGGTATTGTTCTTCTCCCGGGCGCTCACCGCGGCGGAACACGCGAAGGTCCAGCAATACTTGATGCGCAAGTGGACGCTATCCTAGCGTAGCTCATACAGCTCCAGCGGCGCGGGCGGCGGGTCGCAGGCGCGCGGCGCCTCCGTGGTGCAGGCACGCGGCCTGTCGCGGTTGGAAGGCTGGGTTTCCCAGCGCAGCATATACGACGTCGCCTTGCCCTCGGCGTCCATCACCCGCAGCGTATGCACGGCCCACCCCGACGTGCGCGGCGTCTTGTCGATGCCCTGTTCGGGAGGCGGCCGGGTGTTACGCATCGTGAGCGTACGGCCGTTGCAGGCGGCGTCGGCGCACGGCTCCAGCGTCTCTGGGTCGAGCGCGAAACGGTAATCGCCCTCCTTCCAATGATGGCCGGTCTGATGCAGCAGTCCATCGTCACCGACGTGCACCGGCGAATAGGAGATCAGACGGGGGATCGAGCCGCCGCCCTCTAAGGTCCAACGATCATGCCAACGGCTTGCCTGATGCACGGCCCACCCTCGATCTTCCAGGCGCGCGTTGTAGAGCTGGGTATGGCCGTCGGCATCGTATTTGATGTAGGTGACAATCGGCCGATTTCGAAAATCGAAGCCGATCTGCACTTGGTTGAGCAGGCCGCTATCCACGGAAATCCTATCCACCGGGTCACCCTTGCCGGGAGCGATGGGCAGCGGCACGGGGTCGCCATGGCTGTCCTCCCACGAACGAAGATCCTTGCTGCGGGCGTAGCTCAGGCAGCAATTGGTGCGCACGTCGGTCGACCCGCGCCATACCCAGGCCATGTGATAGACGCCCTGCGCGTCCGGTGTCGGCAGGGTAGGATAGGCGGAATAGTACCGGCTGCGCGAATAGGCGAACAGCGGTTGCGAAAAGAGCCGCCGCCATGCCTTGCCATTCCAAACGTTCAATAGCGTCTTCCCTTCCTCGTCATGGCCTGAGCGATACATGAACACGAGATCGCCCTGCTTGGTATTCAAAAACGCGGGATATGTCGTGTATTCCTCGTCGCTGCCGACCATCGACGGAATCAGTCTCAAGCTATCCAATTCTTCCGGTCTGGTCATTCGGGCGTACACCAAAGGAGTCGCATGCATGTTGCCCGCCACATGCAGGTACCTTCCGCCATCCATCGTCAAGACGAGAAAGTGGTGCGTATCCCAGCCTTCGAAAGTGTTCTCCAGCGCTTTGCGGCGTACCATGCCGGTCTTTTCGTCAATGGCGGCCACCGTCAGCCGCCGCGAAGCGTCGTAATACGCGACATAAATTTTGTCATGCGCCTCGATCGCGCCAAACCCGGTGGGCGCGCCGGTCCATACGGTATCCACGACCGCGAACGGTGCCGTTTTGGCGACGGCATCCAGAACGGGCCAAAAAAAGCTTAGCGCGATCAGAAGTTGCGGGAGGAGGAATGGCATGCGCATAGGCCCTTGTTGCCGTATCGCCATAAGGAATCAATCCAATTTGCGCTTAGACGGATTTCAGTGGAGCGCGCGGCTGCGGATTGAGCGCCCGCGACCAGGTAACGCCCTCCTTGATGACTCGGCCCGGATTGCCGCCGATCACGCAATTCGCGGGGACGTCCTTGACGACCACCGATCCGTGCGCGATTACGCATCCGTCGCCGATGCTCACGCCCTTGTTGATCTTCACGTCGCGTCCCATCCAGACATGCCTGCCGATCACCACGTCGCGCGCCGGATTAATGCGTTCCCCGGTATCCACCGTGACGATGGCATGCGAATCGCTGGTGCGGATGAAGATGCCCTCCGAGAACATGCAGTCGTCACCGATCCGGATCAACCGGCCGTCCTCCTGACAAAGCATCTTGGCGCTTTCGATGGTGGTATCCTTGCCGATTTCCACAAGACAGTGATTTCCCCGAAGCTTGATCGCCGACATGCGCAGTCGCGTTTTGGCGCCGAGCGTAATCTTGCCGTGCGAGCCCTCGACAATCAGATGGCTGTCGCGCAGGGTGCCGCCATCCTCGATGACGATCTCGTTGTGCGACCCGTTGACGGTGATGGTATTTTTACTGGCAGGACTATGGCGCAGGAATTGAATCTGCTCCACATCACAGCGCAGCACATTATCGTCCCCGTTGACCTCAATGATAAGGTCCGGCCACACCTCGAGAAGCTTCGCGAATGAATCGGGCAACATGAATATCGCTCAAAGCAAATGGTATCTTTACACGTTCGGCGAAGGCAACGAATGCAATTATTCTATACTTTGCAGAAAATTCCTAAGGGATTCATTCGTCAAAGGCTTGGGTGCGTAAGGCGTTATCGTTCCCTGCTGTTCGCGCGACTCGATGGTATCGAGCGCCGCGGTCACATTGTCGAAGGGCACGTCGCAAATATCCCAGACGGCAAATCGCCACCATTGCACGCGCGCGAGGCGGTCAATCACCGTGTCGTTGAAGCGGTAGCGGACAAGCTTGGCCGGATTGCCCACGGCGATGCCGTAAGCGGGTACGTCCTTCGTGACCACGGCATTGCCCCCGATGACCGCACCGTCCCCTATGGTGACACCGGGACGAATCAGCGCGCCCGCACCAATCCAAACATCATGCCCAATATGCACGAAATCGATGGTGGATGCAGGAGACTTCGGACGCTTTAGATGATAATCCTTATAAGCCTGCGCATGCTCGAACCGATCGCCGACCTTATAACGAAGATTTCCCTGAAATTGAAACGGATGGGTGCTTAGCCAATGCAGGGGATGATCCCCCGCTCCGCAGTTAATGCCGCGCGCGATCGAACAATACCGGCCGATCCGCGTGTGATAAATATACCCATCGACCACATAGGTGAACGCGCCTATGCGGATATCGTGAATCAGATTGGCATCGGCGGTACGCAGCGGCGCCTCAAAGGAGAATTTATCGGCAAGATTGTAATTTTCCCGCCAATTATGCTCAATGCCATTATCATTCAACCACTTGAGTGATTGACTATTCAATCGTGTCATGCCGTTCTCACTTAACTCGTTTTTCTTTCGTGGGTTTGGTGGCTTTTTTATCCTTGAGCGCCTCCGAGAGCGCCGCGACAAACCCGCCCGCCCGCCTCCCGACGATCCATTCCTTCTGTACCTGGACGCTCGCGACCGCGGCGACCGACTGCACTTCCTGACAGTTGTTGACCGCATAAAGCACTTTGTCGATCCACGCATCCGCCACATTGGGCGTCAGCATGCCGGTCACGCCGTCAGCGATCACCGCATCGGTATCGGGAAGCAGGCTGTAGAGACATGCCAGCCCCAACGCACCCGTATAAAGGAATGTGGAGCGGCCCTTGCCGCGATTGGCTGCCGCGTCGCGCAACGGGGCGACCGCGAAGGTCCAGCGGTAGCTCTCGCTGCGCAGCCATGATACGAAACGCGGATAGCTCGCAAGCCCTGGCGGCACCCGCAAGGGCTGAAGCCACCCCTCGCCGAACAGGCTCTCGATGCCGTTTCCCGGCCCCGCCAGCGCGTGCAAATGCACGTTGAGGCCGTATTGACGGGTCAGCGTCTCGAAGACGGGTTTCAACATCGCCACATCCTCGGCATCTCCCTCCAGATTGAGGCACAGCACGTTGATCTGGCTGGCCTGGGTCCAGGATGGTGTCGTCGTCGGACGATAGGCATTCAGCGGACGGTACCACAGCCGCTCGTCGAGCGCATCGGTTTGAACAATAATCTTGCGGCAACGCCCTTTAAGCAATTCTGCCGCGCCTTCGGAAGGAACGATCACCAGGTCCGCCTTTTCGAGCAAGGCGCTCTCGGCCTCGGCGCGCCCCTGCACGGCCAGTGACACCACGCTGCCTTCGGCGGCGGAAACGTCGGGCAGACAATCGTAGACGATCTTGACCCCATCCGTGGCGCAGCGCTTCAGGAACGGCTGAACCTGCGCAGGCGACAAGGCACCCTTCTGCAACATCGCAATGTCGGGCTTTTCGTTGGAAATGCCGTTCAGGAACGGTTTGATCTCCAGCGGAAATGCCTCGATGTCCCTGCCTACCGCCGGGTGATGCATCCATTGCAGAATCCGCTGATAGCCCGCAACCGTTTCGCGGTTGCCGACCGCACTCTCGGCAAGATACGCGACGCGCGGGACGCCAGCGATGATTTTATTGGCCGGCGCGGCGGGTAGAAAATGCCGGTGGGCCCGCAGAATGCCTTTATAGAGCACTGCATAGTCTCGGCCCATCGCGCGGGTGGTACGCAGGTTCTCGAGTCGCGACTGCTCGACCTTGCGCTTGAAATCGGCGGTATCGTCGATCAGCGCGAGCAGCTGCTTGTAGGCTTTCTTCGGATCATTCACGTCGACGATCCAGCCGCCGCCATGCTTCTTGATGCGCTCGCCCAGCGCACCGTACCCGGAACCCAGCACCGGCACGCCGCACGCCCACGATTCGGAGAGGGTATGGCAGTAGGTTTCCGCCCAGATCGAGAAAATGCCCATGACATGGCAGCCGATGTCCTTGACACGGTCTTGGAATTCCTCGCGCTTATAGGTACCGTGCCAGTGGCCGAGATGCTGATAACGCGGCGGCAGGTTGCCCAGAAATTCGAACTGAAGCCGCTGAGCCTGCCGATCGAGATCGCGCAGCGCGGCGATGAAGTCGGCGCCCTTGTGCTGCGTGAGCTGGCCGGGAATCAGAATCTTGAGCACGCCACCCTTCTGGGGAACGGCGGCGCTGCGATCCTGCCGCTCGAAATCGCGGCCATGCTCGATCACCGCGAAGGCGTGGCTCTCCAGTTCCGGGAACGTCTTGACGTAAAGCTGCTTCGCGTCCTCGCAGGTGGTGACGAAAGCATCCACATGGGGAAACATCGCGCGCACCTTGTCGCGCCAGGCATAGACCCATTGGTGCTTGAGTTTTGGAAAGCGCGGCACGTTGAAGGGTAGCGGGCATTCACCGTCGCCCTTGGTGCATTCTCCCGCGCAGTATTTACCCTTCTCATCGACGAGGTTGATGGTGGGGCAGACGTAATAGAAATCATGGAACGACAGCACCACCGGAACGTTCAGTCGCGCGGCGACCTCCGGCAATCCGAGCGTGTGCTTGTAGAGATGGCGGATATGCACGAGATCGAAGGCATACTGCACCAGCACCGCCTGCATGACGGCGTCGTAATCGTCGCGTCCGAAGTCAAGCGGCGAGATCTTGCGCGGCAATACCCATTTCTCCAACAGGGTGTATTCGCCATTCTGATAGCGGCGCAGGGTAATGGTTTCGTAGTCGCAGTCGAGCAGGTACGTCTCGAACTGATGCGATACGGCCGTCATCAGGTCTTCGTTGGTCTGCGGCGTGCCACCCGTCGCGCCACCGTGAATGACGTAGCAGATGCGCGGCAGGCCCACCGCGGTGGGGAATGTCTTCGCCGCCGCGGTTTCCGCCTGGCTGAGCGCCTGCCTGATGGTCTTGCGCACCTGCAGCATGCGCGCCGATCCTGAGAATTCGCCGACGAAGGCGTCATACTCGGGGTGCTTGGCGCGGATCTTGGCGTAGCTGTCGCGGATCAGGCGAATCTTCTCCGTACCGAAGCTCGCCGACCGCTCATGGAATACGAACGTCGCATCGTCGATGACGTGCTTCCAACCTTTTTTCAGCGCGCGCATCGAGAAATCGTTTTCCTCGCCATAGCCGCGCGGAAAGCTTTCGGCGTCGAACAGGCCGAGATCGTCGAGCGCCGCGCGCTTGACGTACATGCAGAAGCCGTTGCCGGTGGGAGTCTGCGGATAGATGAAGCGACTCACGCCGGAGAGCAACCGGCCGAGACTGTCGCGTCCGAGCCACGCGGGCAGCGTATTCGTTCCTGCCTCGGGCACCGAGAATGCGCCGATGTTATCGGACAATGCGGTGACGGTGGCGATGCGGGGATCTTTGTACGCTGCGCTACGCATGTTCTCGAGCCAGCGCGGCGTCACCTGGGTATCGCTGTTGAGCAGGATCACGTCGCCGTCGGCCATCGCCATGCCGCGGTTGACAGTCCGCGTGAAGCCCAGGTTTTTCTCGTTACGCACCAGCACGACGTCGGGCAAATGGGTATAGGATTTGAGCAGCGGCACGATACGCGGATCAGGGCTGGCGTCGTCTATCAGGATCAATTTCGCCGGCAACGTGGTGTTTTCGATCACCGCGTCGATGCAGCGGCGTACTTCCTCGAAAGCATTGAAGACAGGAATGACGATCGACGGCGGCTTGACTTGCGAGAGGGCCTGCAAATGCCCGGACGCAAGCGCGATGTCGATGCCGAGCTGCTTGCCTTGCGGTTGCGTTTCGCCTACGGCCTGCGATTCCTGCCCCCCCGTGACCGTACGTCGAAACACCGGCTCGCTCTGCACGTATTCCAGTTTGCGTGGACTTTTCTTGAGCGAGAAATCCGACCCCGCCACCTTGCACGCGACCATGTAATGATCGTCGGGGGACATCGGGATCGGCAGGCGCACGCCGAAACTTTTGCAGCCGTCGCCCTTGCCCGCAGCTTCCAGGTCCGCGCGGTGGGCGTCGGCCGGTACGGTGATGATGAGCTTGTCGTTGAGGAAGATCTCCACCGCGACCGTCTCGCCGGGACGATTGGCATTCCACGCCCAGCCGCGCACGAAGGGATAGACGGTAGAGTCGAGCCCGCCCTCGTATTCCGGCGCCGGCATCTCAAGCACTGCAGGGCGCGGGCTGTGCTTGAGTGGGAATCCCGTCGTCGCCTCCCGAATCGCCAAGGTATGCTCGCGGCCGTCGAGAAAGATATCCGGCAGGGCGTGGCGGAATCCATGATCGCCGCTTCCCTTCTTAGCCTTGGCCAAGTCGTTGCGCAGGCGATCGGCGAGAAACGTTCCGGCAGGCTGATCGTCGACGAACACGTCGAGCGCAACGTGACGGTCGGGGTTATTGCCATCCCATGCCCAGCCTTCGACGAAACCGTCCGCCGCCCGCTCGAAGCTACCCTCGTAGGCGGCAGGAGTGCTCGCCACGGCGCTCTGATCGCGACGCTCGAGAGGCGCGGGGTCTTGAGCAATGGGAGCGGGCACCGCGGCGGCCAATTCTTCCGTCACCGTGCTGCGTTGGAGCCGGAGCGGCGAGTTGTATAGCTCGAAGGCGGTTCCGGCGACCTTGGCGCGCACCAGCGGCGACGGCTGGGTGGGATCAAGCTCCGGCAACCGTACGGTGAAGCTCTTGCGTCCGTCGCCCTTGCCGACGGCCTCCAGATCCTCCCGGTAATCTCCCGCCAGCGTCGTCGTAATCAATTGCTCGTCGAGATAAAGTTCGATGGTCAAGGGATCATTGGGGTGGCGCGGGTCCCATGCCCAGCCGCTGACCGATGGATAGACCGCATAATCGAGCGTGCCTTCCAGTTCCGGCTCGGGCATGGCGAGGATCAGGCGCTTAGGCAGATGCAACAGTGAAAGCGCGGTGCCCTTCACGCGGATGTCGAACAGATGTTCCTTGTCGTCGAGGCACGCATCCGGCAACGGAACGCGCAGCGCATGCCGGCCGTCGCCGATTCCCGCGTCGCGCAAGTCCTCCCGGAAGTGCCCCGCCGTGCCGGTAGCCACGATGACGCCGTCGACCAGCACGTCCACTTCCACGCGTTGCACGGGATGTTCGGGATGATAAATCCATCCCTCCGCGAAGCCGTTGAATACCTGGTCGAACCCGCTCTCATAGGCATGGTGCTGTGGCGGAGGCGATATCGGTTCGCCTTCGGGGCTTGCTTCTATGGCCAGCGTTTTCGTAGTGCCTTGAAGGCGCACCGAAAGTTTCTTCCGGTCGCTGACGATGCCCGGCAGCGGCGCATCGAAGGCGCCGTCCGCGCCGGTCTGAGTACGGCCGACGACGCTGCCCGCATAGACGATTTCCAGCGCCAACGCCATATCCGGACGCTTGCCGTCACGCGCCCAGCCGCGAATGCGTCCGCCCTCGATGGCGGTGATCTTGCCTTCAATAGCCACCTTGGACACTACGCGCGCGCCTCCGCTTTCACTACCTTGGGCTGCGGCGCGACAAACGTCCGTCCGATCGAGACGTACTGGAAGCCCGCGCGAGCCATGTCGCCGCGCTTGTAAATATTGCGCAAGTCAACCACCACGGCGGATTTCAACGCCTGTTTGAGGCGCAGCAGGTCAAGGCTCTTGAATTCGTTCCATTCGGTGACGATCGCCAATGCGTCGGCGCCCTGCGCCGCTTCGTAGGCGTTTTTGCAGTAGGCGATGCGGTCGCCGAGAAGCTTGCGCGCCTCTTCCATGCCCTTGGGATCGTAAGCCCGCACGGTAGCCCCGGCGTTCACCAGCTCATGGGCGATGACCAACGCCGAGCTGTCGCGCACGTCATCGGTGTCGGGCTTGAAGGTGAGACCGAGCAGCGCCACCGTCTTATCCTTTACGCTGTCGCCGCACGCCGCGACGATCTTCTCGGCCATCTTCACCTTGCGCGCCTCGTTGAGCTCGACCGTCGCCTCGACGAGTTTCATCGGCGATCCGGCGTCGCGCGCCTGGTGGACCAGCGCCAGCGTGTCCTTGGGAAAGCAGGAACCGCCGTAGCCCGGCCCCGGCTGGAGAAACCGCGCGCCGATGCGCTGGTCGATGCCCATGCCCTTGGCGATGTCGCGGACGTTGGCGCCCACCTGTTCGCACAGGTCGGCGATCTCGTTGATGAAGGTGATCTTCATGGCAAGAAAGGTGTTGGCGGCGTACTTGGTGAGCTCCGACGACTGGATATCAGTGAACATCAGCGGCACCTCGTTCATGGTGAGCGGGCGGTAGACCTCCGCCATCGCTTCGCGGGCGCGCTCGCTCTCGACACCGACGATCACCCGGTCGGGCTCGAGGAAGTCATCGACCGCCGAGCCCTCGCGCAGAAACTCCGGATTGGAGACCATGTCGAAGTCCGCCTTGGGATTGGCCTCGCGAATAATCTCGCCCACCTGGCGGCCCGTGCCGACCGGCACCGTCGACTTGATGACCACCGCAGTATACCCTGCAAGTGCCGGAGCCAACTCGCGCGCGGCGGCATAGACATACGAAAGATCGGCGCGGCCGTCCTCCTTGCGGGTCGGGGTGCCGACCGCGATGCATACCACGTCCGCACCTTCCACCGAAGACTTCAGGTCCGTGGTGAAGGTCAGGCGTCCGGCTCTGGCGTTCTTTTCCACCAACGTATCGAGGCCCGGCTCGTAAATGGGAATCTCGTAACGCTGCAGGCGCTCGATCTTGGCGGCGTCCTTGTCGACGCACGTCACGTCGAACCCAAACTCGGAGAAGCATGTGCCGCTCACCAGTCCCACATAGCCTGTTCCGACCACGGCAATTTTCATGGAGTATCCTTTCTTGTTTTATTTCCGAAAGCAGCACTTTCGGAGGCCCAGCGGTGTAGCACACCCGCCCCGCCATCACAAGCGATGCAGCGGATGCTTAACTAAAATTAAAAATAATTAAATTTCAATCAAAAAATAGACTCGCCCTTCAAATCTCCGGACGAATGCCGTAAAGCGCATCCGCACGCTTCTCGAAGGCGCCGACCATTTTCTCCGCTGCCCGTTCGAAAAATCCGCCGATCAGTGCATCGAGCAGCCTCGACTTGAACTTGAAATCCAGGAAGAATTCGATGATCGTGCCGGAAGGGTCGGCGGGGGTGAAATGCCACCGGTTGACGAGATGCTCGAACGGCCCGCGCACGGCAGCGACGTCGATGGCGGCCGGGGCATGGTCGTCTGAGGGCGGCGTGGCGATAATGCGAGAGGCATAGGTTTCACGCAGTCCCTTGAAGACGATCACCAGTTCGGCTGCCGTTTCGTTGCCCGCGCGCGAAAGCACGCGCGCTGCGCCACACCATGGCAGAAATTGCGGATACCGCTCGACGTCCATCACCAGATCGTAAAGTTGGCGGGTGGTATAGGGGGAGAGCGCAGCCTGGCGGTGTTGGTGAGACATTTTAAAAAACCGCCAGTCTGCGCCGCGTTACGCCGCCCTGCCCGCCAGTTTCGCTTCCCGTGCCGCACGCAGTTTCAGGAAATCGTCGCCGGCGTGGTAGGACGAGCGCGTGAGGGGGCTCGCGGAGACCATGAGAAATCCCTTGGCCCGCGCCACTTTGGTGTACCCCTCGAATTCCTCGGGGGTGACGAAGCGCGCAACTTGTGCATGCTTCGGCGTCGGCTGGAGGTACTGGCCGATGGTGAGGAAGTCGACCTCGGCGGCGCGCAGGTCGTCCATCACCTGAGCGACTTCGTCTTTGTCCTCGCCCAGACCAACCATCATGCCGGACTTGGTGAAGACCTGCGGCGCGAGCTCCTTGACACGACTAAGCAGACGAAGCGAGTTGAAATAGCGCGCGCCGGGACGGATGGCGCGGTAAAGCCTCGGCACGGTTTCGACATTGTGATTGAAAACATCGGGTCTGGCTGCGGCAACGATCTCGGCCGCCCCATCCTTGCGCAGGAAGTCGGGGGTGAGCACTTCAATGGTGGTGGCGGGCGAAGTGTCGCGGATGCGCGCGATGCACTGCGCGAAATGCGCCGCGCCGCCGTCCGGCAGGTCGTCGCGGTCGACCGAGGTGATGACCACGTGGGCCAGCCCCAGCGCCTGCACTGCTTGGGCGAGGTGCTCTGGCTCGTGCGGGTCGAGCTGGTCGGGTTTGCCGGTGGCGACGTTGCAGAATGCGCAGGCGCGCGTGCATACTGAACCCAGAATCATCACGGTGGCGTGCTTCTTGCTCCAGCATTCGCCGATGTTGGGGCACGCCGCCTCCTCGCACACCGTGTTGAGCTTGTGCGCGCGCATCAACTCGCGCGTCGACTGGTATTCCCGCGACACCGGCGCTTTGACACGGATCCACGCGGGTTTGGGAACGCGAGAGGCGGGTACGGATGCAGTGAGGGAGGAAAACGTACTCATGCCGAGGTATAGTAAGGGTGCCGAGGCAGTTTGTCGATTGAATGATATGGTATCGTTATATGAAATTTTAAAGAATCACTAGCTTTTGTTGATGATTTCGGTTTACTCAAGGATAAATATTTTAACAATTTCGATTAGTGTCGATCGTGCGGTCCGCATGCAATTGCGCTAAATTGTTGGCCAAAAAGATACCTTGATGACTGCGAAACCTTCAAAAAAAGTCGTTATTATAGGAGCAGGGGCTGTTGGCGAACAGACAGCGAATCAGCTGACGCAGGATTATGCCGGCGTCGACCCGCTGGAACTCGTGATATGGAATCGTACAGCTTCCCGAGCAGAAGGGGTCGCCATCGATCTCGAGGATGCGCTCGCCATGCGGCCAGAGCGGGCAAGTCCGATTGCTGTTCGCGCCACCTCGGAGTGGTCCGACGTCGAAAACGCGGACGTCGTCGTCATCGCCGCGGGAATAAGACTCGGCCTCAAAGAAGGCGCCATGACACGGGAAGACTTGTTGCTGGACAACGACCGTGTCGTCCGCGATATCGCAGCGCATGTGGGAAAAGTCGCGCCCTCGGCCTGCGTACTGGTCGTTACCAATCCCGTGGACGTCATGGCACGCATTTTCCAAGAGGTCTCCGGCATTCCTCCCGAACGCGTCATCGGTGTTGGACTGCAAAACGACGCCGCCCGCTACCGTGTAGCGCTCGCACAGCATTTCGGAGTGGAATCCCATCGCGTCGCAGTTCGTGTACTCGGTTCCCATAGCGAAACCGGCCTGATTTTTCTCCGAAACCAGACGACGATCGATGGAACGCCCCTCAGCGAATTGATTGTCGCTGACAACCCGGTTAAGGGCGAAATCACCTTGCGGCAACTCGAACGTATCGAAGATAATGTGCGCGCTCAAGGTACTGCCATTGTGCATTTAAAAGGTGGATTAGGTCCTGCACTTGCAGTCGGGACCGCTCTTTCCCAAGTGGCGAAGGCCATCCTGGAAGACCGCCCCCTTTCCATACTCTGTTCCGTAAATGCGGGCGACGGAATCTATGTGGGACGAGAAGCAGTGATCGGGGCGGGAGGGGTGCAAGCAATTTCAGCACCCGACTTCGGCATGCAACAGCAGTCGGTCGACAATGTCTTACATCAATTGCGTATCCTCCACCTAATCACCGAACTGCATGCCCTCCATGACGTCACGCCATTTACAGCCACCCTCAATAACCGAACGCTTGAAATCTCTGGTCTGCCCGATGCTCCTCGTCAGGAATTGCGTGTGCTGATCGAACAGTTGGGATTGAGCGTTACTTCCCCTAACGCGCGATTGGTGGTGGATGTGGGCAACGCATCCATGAAAGAAGGGATACTGGATATTTTCGCCAAGGCCAGAATTCCTTGCCTCGCCTCCGACGAAAGAACGGTTGCTTGAAGAATTATTATATCGAGATGCTCCTTGCGAACCATGCTTTAATTAACCGCTTATTATTGGTATGCTTCTAGCCTGATGTTCTCGTCATTCCATCGGGGCCAAAGGATAGGGCGCGTGAAACCGCAACGTCGGTTATTTTCTCAAGATCTCTCGCGTATCGCCTGGCTTGTCATTTGCATAAGCATTTGCGTTTCCTGCGCATTGGCAGCAAAAACCTCGCTGCATCTGCTCACCGATACCCAAAAGTCGATGGACGCAAAAGCGATTCGCATCAAACGCTTGTTGAGCTACACGTTCTCTTCCACGTTTTACCTGATGGACTATATCGGCAATCGCATCCGTGAAAACGGCGGCGAGGATACCGTTTTCATTGCCACTTTATTACGTTCCTTCCGACTCGATCAGGGAATCAACGATTCATGGAATATTTTTTCCTGGGTTGACAAGAACCAGCGGCTCGTCATTAACAGCGACCGCGGAATCCTGGACAAAGGAGTGGACGTCTCCGGCCGTGATTACATTCCACGCACGATTAAGCAGCCCGGAACACTTCAGTTGGGTAAGCCCGTCTACGGTGCCGTCAGCAACCAGTACGTGATTCCCGCCAGCACGGGGATTCTAAATAAAAAAGGTGAATATATCGGCACCATGGTGTTCGGTATGAATATTGCAAGTCTCTCCAATAAAATTGAACGGGAAGCGGCGCTGGAAAACTCGGATTACAGTATATTTAACCAATATGGCGACACGATCTTTAAAGGGCACCATAATATTAAAAGCCCGCCAACATCATCTTGTAGCATTAATAATATAAAATGGACAAGATTCCTGTTTGAATTATTTATTTGCGATAGCTTACATTATGCTGATGAAATTAAAGAATATGGTTACAGTATATATATATATACCCCAAAGAACGATCTGTTGAATGTTTTATATGACGAATTTCTACAAAGAATTTTTGAATTATTGATATTCGACATTATATTGCTTGGCTTGTTATTTTGGATTAAGCGAAAGATTGTCGATCCTCTGCAAATATTATCCAGCGCCGCAGATAAAATTCTTTCCGGGGAATCTTTATATACCATTAAATTGAACCCCATTTATGAATTTCTAACTTATGGCTCCATCTACAGATTGCTCCAATACGTCGAGGAACTTTCTCGTATTCGCAGAGAATTGGAGATGGCCAAGGAAGCCGCCGAAACGGCCAACCGTTCGAAATCGGATTTCCTCGCGGCCATGAGCCACGAACTGCGCACCCCGCTCAACGCCATCATCGCCATGTCCGAGGTGATGAAGAACGAATATTTCGGTCCCGTGGAGAACGCCAAATACCGCGAATACCATCAGGACATCCACAATTCCGGCAAGCATTTGCTGCAGCTCATCAATGATATTCTCGATATCTCCAAGGCCGAAGCCGGAATGATCGAGCTGCGCGAGGAAAAGACCGACATCAACCCGGTGATTCGCGAATGCGTCAAGCTTACCACCGATCACGTCAACGGCCAGACCCTCGACGTCGTACTCGATCTGTCGCCCGAGATTCCCAAACTCTTCGTCGATGAGCTGCGCGTGCGCCAGATCGTCATCAATCTGGTGTCGAACGCGGTGAAATTCACTCCGCAAGGGGGAAAGATCGCGATCAGGACACGGCTGGAGCGTGGCGAAACAGGAGCGTCCGTCGTGGTGCTCGAGGTGAAAGACAGCGGTATCGGCATGAATCCCCGCGACATTCCCAAGGCGATGCGCAAGTTCGGCCAGATCGAGACCGGCCTCAATCGTCGCTTCGAGGGCACGGGTTTGGGCTTGCCGCTTACCAAACAGTTGATCGAACTCCATGGCGGCACGTTGACCATCGATAGCCACCCCGGTGAGGGCACAACGGTGTCGGTACGGTTCCCCAAGGACCGCTTCGTGGTGAATTAGGTAGGGTCGTCACGTGGCTTTTCTGCGTTTCCGGCGTCCATATACGCGGCGCCGGTTGGCTTCGCCCACCTCTCAGCTCGGTTCCCGAAATCCGCTGTTTTCGTCGCGTTCTCTAACTCGTGACGACATTATTATCTAAGCGGCGAAAATCCTTTTCTTGTCATGATTCTGTCATCACTTACTGTTAAGGTAAATTTAGATGACAGGAAATGTGGAACGTGGCCGACCAAGACATTAACCAATCCATTGCCATGCTCGACCTGCGCCTGGACGCCTACGCGGCCATGCTACGAACGATCGACGACGCCAGGACGCAAGGGGCGCAGGCGAACCCCGCAGCGATCGGCGAGGCGCTGATGGCGTCGCTGCGCGCAGTGGCGGGAAGCGATAAGTTGCGGGCTTTCTCGCCAGTGGGCGATTCCCGGCGCGAAGGCGAGGAAACGCTGGTTATCCGGGATGGTGGCGGCAGGACGCTGGGCATTATCGCCTATCCCGCAAGTCTGTCCGAGAACGCCAAAGAGCGCGTTGCAGCGCTCGCCCTACAAGCCCGCTATGCCTTCGGCGACGACGTGCCGGCGGAGCCGCGTGCCTTCCTGGAGTCGCAGGCGCCCCTGCTCAAGGTCATGATTGAGGATCAGGTACAGCGGATGATGTTCATCTCCCCGCCGATGGCGGAGCATTTCGTGCGCGTAATGGAAGTCGAATACCTGCTAGGACAGGCGATCGAGCGCCGAACGGGAACGTTGCCCGCAACCGGGCTGGAAGGCATGCCCGCTGAATACCTGGCCTATGCCGGTGGATTGCACGATATCGGCAAACTCGGCATCGGCGAGTTCATCCAGAGCAATCCGCTGCTGCACGCGACGCTGGCTCAGTGCTTTCCCGGACTGCCGCCCGAAGAGATGGCGCGCCTCAAAGAGTGCGTCATGTTCACCAACGACCGCAATCCCCTGATCGCCGAAGGCAAGGACCGGATCACTCCCGAGCACTGGGAGAACCTGCAGACTGCGGTCCGCCAGATCCATCCGTGGCATACCACCGCCGGGGGCGACGTCCTGCGCACCGCACCGCTCGATCCTATCGGCGACATCATCTATCATCATGCGGGCAATAACAAGGACGGGGCGCGCTTCGGTTACGAGGCCCCCCCCGATGGCGTGGCGATGTCGCCGCTCGCCAACGCCACCGCGCTGTGCGACAAGTTCGAGGCGATGGTGGGGCCGCGACGCCTCATCGGCCAGGCAATGACGGTGACCGAAGCGGTCGATGCGCTGATCGGCAAGGTCCGCGAGGGCGACCTGGTGGCCGAACAGGTGGCGTTCTTCGTGCGTTCGGGCGTGCCGCTGCGATTTGCGGCGCTGCACGCCGACATTACCCTCGACGCCGACGGCACGAAAACGCCGCAGGACATCCAGGCGCTGCTGGACGCCAAGGCCGCACAGCTGGAACCGCTATTCGCAAGGAATCCGCACGAGCGCAGCTTTCTCGGCAAGGCCCGCGACGCCGCCGCGCATGCGATCGGCGTCCTCGGCGACGCGGCGCATTGGCTGGCCGAACGCCTTTCCGCCGATCATGCCCTGCAGCAGGAATACCGCATCCAACGCGGGCAGCAGGCAGTCGCCATCCGATAAATCAACATTATCATTGTCTTATATGACACCCGGCAATAGATAATGAGCTTGCTTATAATAAAGTATAGAGATAATATCACTTTATGCCGACTTCCCCGCCGCTTGCGCTTTCCCTGGACGACGACACCAACGAATCGTTAATGATGCACGACATCGCACGCATGCTGCGACGGCTGATCGACCGGCGCATGCAGGGGCTCACGCTTACCCGCTCGCAGTGGATCGTCCTCGCGGCACTGCGCCGCAACGAGGGGGTGCGTCAGGTGGTGCTGGCCGATTTCATCGACGTCGAACCGATCACGCTTGCGCGACTGCTCGACAAGCTGGAAGCCGGTGGATGGGTGACGCGCATGGAAGACCCCACCGACCGGCGCGCCAAGCGCATCTACCCTACCGACAAGGCCCGCGCGCTGATGCAGGAAATGCGCACCTTGATGCTCGACATTCGCCGCGAGGCCCTGCAGGGATTCACGGCAGGGGAACACGCAGCGCTGGTAGCGGCTCTTTCGCGCCTTAAGGCGAACGTCGCGCACTGTCTCAACACGTCCTCTTAAAAGGCGTTACGGCCTTTTCAGCCACCGTGGCGACAACCGACCCGTCGCCATTGCATTTATACGATATTTATGGATTTAAGCGCCTCTCGAAGCCCTATCTTTATATCCAACACCCTACGGTATGGCCGTTCATCAACCTGAAAGGTAGAATATGAAAAGTGTGATCATGTGGTTATTGGGAGTTCCCGTAAGCATTATCATTCTCTATAATCTTTTTTATTAATGGAGGGAATGATGGCATCGGGTGGAAACGAACGTAAGAATCTGATTTTGATCGTCGACGACGAACCGCAGATCCGTAAACTTCTGCGCATCTATCTGGAAGCCACAGGCTTCAAGGTCGAGGAATCGGAAACCGGCAAGCAGGCGATCCGGCTGGCAGCATCACTGAAGCCCGATCTGGTCGTGCTCGATCTCGGCCTGCCCGACATCGACGGCAAGAATGTCGTTGCCAGCGTACGCGAATGGTCGCAGGTGCCGATCGTCATTCTGTCGGTGCGATCCGACGACAGCGAAGTGATCGCGGCCCTCAATCTCGGCGCTGACGACTACGTCACCAAGCCGTTCAGCAGCGATATCCCTTTCCAGCACAGTGGGATCCGAAGCTTGGAATTCACGTGACTTGAAGTCG
>JADMIO011011096.1_pt1 | contig 57886 bp, 63 predicted proteins | sample 8958161 | NCBI WGS metagenome assembly JADMIO01 (sample SAMN16585339, study PRJNA669376) | soil metagenome | isolation source: Crop rotation soil | place: USA: Cullars Rotation, Alabama | collected 2011
GCGACAACTTGTCCACGTGGAATTCTAAGCTTAGGATCCCAATGTGCTGGAAAGACCGGCTGCGCTCGAAGGTGACGCTGGCGCCCGCCGAAGGGCTGCGCGTCTATGCCGCCTGGCAGGGGAAGCCAGCGGGCGATGCGATTGTCGCACCCGACCCGCGCCTCCCCGAGGCAGGTTGGCGGCTGCTGGCGACGACGCCGCTGCCCGTCAACGCGGATGCGGCCGAGTGGGACCACCACCGGCTCAACCTGGGCCTGCCGGATGGTTCGCGCGATCTGGAGGCGGAGAAATCCGTGCTGCTGGAGGCCGGCTTCGATGAGCTGCACGGCGTTTCGTGGAGCAAGGGCTGCTACATGGGCCAGGAGCTCACCGCGCGCACGAAGTACCGGGGTCTGCTGAAACGGCGTCTGGTGCCGGTGACGGTGCAGGGTCCGCTGCCGGACGCTGGAACCCCCGTGACCCGTGACGGGGCTGAGGTTGGCACCATGCGTTCGGGCCGTGATGATGTCGGCATGGCGGTGCTGCGGCTGGAGGCACTGACCCTGCGCCTCACCTGCGGGGCTGCCACGCTGGCGCCCCGAATTCCCGCCTGGATGGCCTTGCCGGAGGCAATCGCTTGAGCGAGACGCAGGCGGTCAACTGGGAGGAGCGCTATCGGGGCGGCACCACCGGATGGGAACGCCACGCGCTCAACCCGCAATTCGTCGCCTGGCGGAATGACGGTGAGCTGCAACCGTGCCGGATCCTGATCCCAGGGGCTGGCCGCAGCCCGGAGCCCTTGGCGCTCGCCGCGGCAGGTTTCGCGGTTACCATCGTGGATGCCGCACAAACCGCGATCGCCGCGCAAAAGGCCCGGCTGGACCGGCTGGAGGTGCCAGCCACCGTTGAGTTCGGCGACCTGTTCGCGTGGGAACCTGCCGACGCGCTCGATGCGATCTACGACCAGACCTGCCTCTGCGCCTTGCCGCCCGCGTTGTGGGCCGACTATGCGCGGCGGCTCCATCGCTGGTTGCGACCGGGCGGCAAGCTGTTCGCGCTGTTCATGCAGACGGGCAGTGCGGGCGGGCCGCCATTCCACTGCGACATCGCAACAATGAGCCAACTGTTTCCGGCTCCCGACTGGTCCTGGCCGGATACTCTGCCACCGCCGGTGGAGCACACGCCCGGCCGGACCGAGCAGCCGGCGGTCCTGATCCGTAATTGAGGTGCGCCAGCCGGTGGTTGCCATTAGCCGTCATCGCATCGAGACTGCGGTGAGCGCCCCGGGAGGTGCACATGACCGGCAGCCCCTTCGAGCAGGCACTCGAACTGCGGATAGACGACATCCTCGACCGCTGCACCGCGTGCGGTGCCTGCGTAGAGGCCTGCCCGATGCCCGGGCCGGCTGGAATCGACGCAGCAGAACCAGGACACATCGCCACCGGCGTGCTGTCGCTGCTGCGCGGTGAAGCACATCCGGCGGCTTCGGCGAAATGGGCTGCGGTGTGCACCGGCAGCGGCCATTGCATCCCGACCTGCAACTACGGCGTCAATCCACGTTTCATGCTGGCGATGGCACGGTGGACCCTGACCCGGCAGAGCGAGCCGGCGTCGCGGCGACGCAGCGGGTTCGAGCGTTTCACGGGCATGACCACGGGGGTGCGCGTCCTGTCACGGCTGCAGCTTGCGCCCGAACTGCTCGCGCGCTTCCGCAGCGATGCCGACGATGATGATTCCCCGGCTGAGGTGGTGTTCTACACCGGCTGCAACCTGCTGAAGACGCCACATATCGCGTTGCTCTGTTTCGATATCATGGATGCGCTGGGCATCCGCTATCGGGTCATGGGCGGGCCCTCGCATTGCTGCGGCGTGCTGCAGTTCCGCGCCGGCGACCTCGCAACCTCCGGCCGCATCGCCTACCGGACGGTCGAGCGTCTGGCGGGGGCCGGCGACCGCGTCCTCTCCTGGTGCCCGACCTGCCAGGTACAGCTCGGTGAGATCGTCGTCCCCGGCAAGACCGACACGCGGCTCGACCTCGAGCCGTTCCTGCTGTTCCTGGCCGAGCGGCTCGACGATCTGCGGCCATTGCTGCGGCACCCGGTCAACAAGCGCGTCGGATTGCACGAGCATCCAGGGATCGCCGGCGTCACCGACGCAGCACGGCGCATCCTGGAGTCGATTCCCGGTCTCGAATTCGTCGACCTGGAACAGCCGCGCGTGGGCTGGATGTGCAACACGCTGAACCCGCTGCCGGCCTATAAGCGGCAGGTGCATCTGAACCAATTGCAGGCCGCCGCCGACGTGGGTGTCACGACGCTGGCGGGGATCTATCACGCGTGCCATCGCGAGCTCTGCTCGCATGAGCGCGACTGGCCGTTCGAGGTGGTGAACTTCCTGGAACTCGTGGGTGAGAGCATGGGCCGATCGCGGCCCGACCTGTACAAGCGCCTCAAGCTGATGCAGGACGTCGATGCGATCCTCGCCGAGGCGGCGCCAATGCTTGAGACGCATCACCTGGGATTGGATGAGGCCCGCAGCGTGATCCTGAGCGACGTCCTGGGAGAACAGCCGCTCCCGCTGAGATCGCCGACCTAGCCAGGCCTCAGAGCGTCGGACATCCTGGCCAGTCGAACAGCGCGGCGAGGCCGCAGGCAGAACCGAACACACGATCGGCGTCGTGTCCGACATCCCAGATGTTGATGATGCGGTGCCGCACCAGGTTGGGGTGCCGCAGTTCCAAACTGAACAGGTAGTTCATCCCCCGCGCATAGCGCGTCGGCCCCTGCGCCATCGCGGCGCAGCCCTGATCCAGCACATCGTCGCCGGTTCCCGTGTCGGCCTGGCCGAGCAGATAAACGACGTCGCGGGCGATGTAGCGCGCCTCCAGGTCGGCGGTTGCCCCGGCGTAGGCAGGCGCGGCCTCGATCCCGTATTTCCAGCGGTCGAAGTCCGGGCATTTGGCGCTGTCGACCGGCATCGGCCGCTGCGCGCCGAACCAGACATACGACGACGGGTTGGCGACGACATACCGCAGGGCCACGTCACGCTCCGCCAGCAGCTTCGCGCCGTGGCCCGCCACGGCGTATCGCTGCACGAACTGGCCGCCGGCGGAATGGCCGGCGATCACCACGCGCCGTAGGCCGGGCAGCAAAGTGCGGCTGGCGAGCCGCGCCAGCACTGCATCGAGCGCCTCGAACGAACTGATCGGTCCCGGTTGCACGGCAGGCTCGCCACCGATCCAGCCGGACGTACTCCACCTTAGGGCGTCGTCGGCCAGGGTGTGTGCCCGCCCATCCGGCTCGGCCAGAAACTGCGGCACAACCAATAAAGTGCTGCGTCCGGCGTCGCCGGCCGCCGAGGCAGCCGCCTTGGCGAGAGCCATCGTGCCGGCCGCATCCCGCAATCTTCCGTGCACAAACACGATCACCCGGTTGATATCGGGCAGCGGCTGTGACCAATCGGCCGACACGCTCACCGGCAACATGGCTTTGGCCGCGTTTGTGGTAACCGGTAACCGCAAATTCGCAATCGAGGCGACCGGCTTCTGCAGTGCCATGTCGGCGGCGGTTGCAGACCACGAGAGCAAGAGCAACAGCATGCTCGTGAGACATGCTTTGCAGCGGATCATGCCAGCCTCCGTTTCCACGCGGCAGCCAGTGTGCCCTGATTGCAACTGCGATAGCGCTTCGGTGGCAAGAGGTCACGGCGCCACTGTTCGTACTTGCAACTATCTCATTATCCAATCAGGCATACGGCTTGACGCTTTATTAGGGAGCGCGATGATCCGATAGTGCAAACCAACGAGAGGCTCTGTTGGATGGTGACGTGGATCGACTGACCAGTATGACCGTCTTCGCCAAGGTTGCCGCGACGCGGAGCTTCTCTGGAGCCGCACGCGAGCTTGGTATCTCGCAGGCGACGGCAAGCAAGCACGTACAGACATTGGAGGACTGGCTCGGCGCACGTTTGCTGCACCGCACGACGCGGCGCGTCGCGCTGACCGATGTCGGCGAGAGCTTTTACGTGCAGTGCTCGCGCATCCTGGAAGATATGGAGACCGCGCGCAATGCAACCAGACCGGAGGCACCGGTGCGCGGTTCGATGCGCATCACCGCGCCGGTTGTATTCGGCAGCACGCGACTGGGACCCCTGGTTGTGGATTTTCTGCACCGCCATCCCGAGCTCTCGCTGAGCGTCGAATTGTCGGATCGTTCGGTTGACCTCATCGAGGAAGGCTTCGATCTTGCCATCCGCACGCGTCCGACGAATGGCACCGGTCTGGTGTCGTATCCACTGATGCCGTTGCATTATACGCTGTGCGCCGCACCAAATTACCTGGCACGTCACGGGACTCCGAAGAACCCGGCCGAACTGGCGACGCACCACTGCATCACCGGCACGCATGATTCGACGGGCATGTGGCGCTTCAGTGGACCCGATGGCGACGCCGAGGTGGCGATCTATGGCCGGCTGCAGGTGAACAACGCTCTGCTGCGCTGCGACGCTGCGCGCGCCGGTGCCGGCGTGCTGCTGTGCGCCGATTACCTTGTCGAGGACGACATCGCGGGGGGACGGCTGGTGCAGCTTCTGCCGCAGTACCGGCCTGCCGGCGAGAGTCTGCACGCGGTCTGCCCGACCCATCGCGCCAGCCTGCCAAAGGTGCGGAGCCTGGTTAACCATCTGACCGCCGAGCTCAGCGAGTAAGCTGGCCCGACTCCTGACGCTGCTGTTAACTGCGGGCTGTGCCGAACTTTTCCCTTGAAAAGCGTGCCGGTGGCCGCGTCGCCGGCATCGACGAAGTGGGTCGCGGGCCGTTGGCCGGACCGGTCGTCGCCGCCGCCGTGGTGTTTCCCACCGGCGTACCGCGGCGCCTCGCGTCGATGCTCGATGATTCAAAGAAGCTGTCGCCGGAGCAGCGGCTGGCCGCATTCACCGCGCTCTACGCGTCAGGCCGGGCAGAGATCGCCGTCGCTGCGGCCTCGGTCGCCGAGATCGAACGGCTGAACATCCTGCGCGCTGCTCTCCTGGCCATGGCACGTGCCGTGGCACGGCTGCCTGCCCCGCCCGATCATGCCCTGGTGGATGGCAACCAACCGCCGGCGCTGGCTTGTCGCGTGCAGTGCGTGGTGGGAGGCGACGGGCTGTCGCTCTCGATCGCCGCCGCCTCCATCGTCGCCAAGGTGGTCCGCGACCGTGCGATGGCGCGGCTGGCGGTGCGGTTCCCGCATTATGGCTGGCACACCAACGCTGGCTATGCCACCGGCTACCATGTGCGGGCACTGCGAGAGCTGGGGCCCACGCCGCATCATCGGCCGAGCTTCGGCACCGTCGGCCAGCTCACGCTGGGTCTGCTCGATTGACGTGACTTCCGCGCGCTCGGCACGATAACGCCTGCCGCGGGCCACCGGTCCGCGGTGCCTGCCTTTCCGCCCACTGCCGAGCCGTTGGGAGACACGTGGAAGTCGTCCGCGAACTGCCGCTGGATCAGGTGCTGCTAGGCGATTGTGTGCAGCTCATGCGCATGCTGCCGCCAGCGTCGGTGCACTGCATCTTCGCCGACCCGCCTTACAACCTCCAACTGCGCGGGGAACTCCGCAGGCCGGACGACAGCCTGGTCGATGGCGTGGACGAGGACTGGGACCGCTTCGACGATTTCGCCAGCTATGACGCGTTCACCCGGGAATGGCTGACCGAATGCCGGCGGCTGCTGCGCAAGGACGGCACCCTGTGGGTCATCGGCGCCTACCACAATATCTTCCGTATCGGCGCCATGCTGCAGGATCTGGGCTTCTGGCTGCTGAACGACGTGATCTGGCGCAAGTCCAATCCCATGCCGAATTTCCGCGGGCGGCGGTTTACCAATGCACACGAGACGCTGATCTGGGCGGCACGCGGACGCGACAGCCGGCATCGCTTCAACTACGCCGCCATGAAGGCGCTGAACGACGACATCCAGATGCGCAGCGACTGGCTCCTGCCGCTCTGCACCGGCGCCGAACGGCTGCGCAACCAGCACGGCCTGAAGCTGCACCCCACCCAGAAACCTGAGGCGCTGCTCCACCGCGTCATGCTGGCGTGCACGTCGCCCGGGGACATCATCCTGGACCCGTTCCTTGGCACTGGCACGACCGCCGCGGTGGCGAAGCGACTGCACCGGCATTTCATTGGCATGGAGCGCCACCCCGCCTATGCCGAGGCGGCCATCGGCCGGGTTCGCCGGACCGAGGCGGCGCCCGCAGACAGCCTGCATGGGACGCCCTCGAAGCGGGACGTGCCGCGCGTTCCGTTCGGCAGTCTGGTCGAGCGCGGCCTGCTGCCGCCGGGTGCCCGGCTGTTCGATCGGCTGCGCCGGGTCAGCGCGGTGGTCGCCGCGGATGGCACTATCATTGCCGGCGAACATCGCGGATCGATCCACAAGGTAGGAGCGGCGGTGCAGAACGCGCCGTCCTGCAACGGCTGGGTGTTCTGGCATTTCGAGCGGAACGGCTCGCTCGTGCCACTGGATGAACTGCGGACAACGATGCAGTCGTGACCCCGACACAGGCTGTTGACCACGCGCTGGCAGCGGACGGCGCATCTCTACTGCCGCCTCAAGGAGACGGCTGACCATGGCTGGATCGATACCCCGCCTGAGCGGCGTGCTGGAGACCTCGCTTTATGTCGCCGATCTGGACCGGTCCTGCGCATTCTATGAGCGGCTGTTCGGATTCGAGCAGTTCGTCCACGACGGGCGCATGTGCGGGCTCGGGGTGCCCGGGGGTCAGGTCCTCCTGCTGTTCCACCACGGCAGCACGGATGAACCGGCGCCCACCCCCGGCGGCGTCATCCCGCCCCATCACGGCACCGGCGATCTGCATCTCTGCTTTGCCATTCCGCTGGGCGAGCTCGCCGCATGGGAGGCGCATCTCGAGCGCGAGGGGATCGCCATCGAAAGCCGCGTGAAATGGCCGCGCGGCGGCACCAGCCTGTATTTCCGCGATCCGGACGGCAATTCGCTGGAGGTGGCAACACCGGGTCTGTGGCCGAATCACTGAATGGGGCATCGACCGCCCGGCGCCAACCAGATCCGTTTCTCGCGCAGCAGACTCACCGGATTTGCCGTCGTGGGCTTGCTGTTGGCGCTGGCCATCACCGCCGCGGCGGTCCCCTGGATCGTCCCCGACCGGGAGGAGGAGGCGCGGCGGATCGCCGCACTCGGAATATTCGTCACCAGCTACCTGGCGCTCGCCATCGGCAAGATTCCTGGCCTGCTGATCGACCGCGCCGGTGTCGCGCTCGTCGGCGCCTGTCTGATGGTGGCCACCGGAGCCATTCCACTGGAAGAGGCCTATCGCGCGGTGGACCTCAACACGATCACCCTGCTGCTCGGCATGATGATCGTGGTGGCCAATTTACGGCTATCCGGCTTCTTCGCCTTGGCGACGGCCTGGCTCGCAGGACGAGCCCGCCGTCCACTGATTCTGCTGACCTTCATTGTCCTGGCTTCCGGGGTGTTTTCGGCATTCCTGGTCAATGATGCGATCTGCCTGGTGATGGCGCCGCTGGTGCTGGAACTGACGATAGGTCTTGGGCGCAAGCCCTTGCCGTATCTGCTGGGCGTGGCGTTGGCGTCGAATATCGGCTCGACCGCCACGATCACCGGCAATCCGCAGAACATGCTCATCGGCAGCTTCTCGGGCCTGCCGTACGCTGCATTCGCCACGGCCCTCGCCCCGGTCGCCCTCTCCGGCCTCCTGCTGACAATCGTCTTGGTGGCGTTGCTGCACCGGGCCGAGTTCCGCGCTGCCCCGCTGCAGCCACACCTGCCGCGGGTGCGGAGCAATCCGGTCCTGGTGGTCCGATCCCTGCTGGCAACGCTGGCGGTGATCGCGTTGTTCTTCGCCGGCCAGCCTCCCGCCAAGGCGGCCATCGTCGTCGGCGCGCTGCTGCTGCTGACCCGCAGGGTCAAGAGCGCGCGAATCTACGCCGAGATCGACTGGTCACTGCTGCTGATGTTCACCGGCCTGTTCATCATCGTCGCCGGGGCGGAACGTGTGCTGCTGACCCCGCAGGTGATCGACAGCGTCGGACAGATGCATCTGTCGAGCCCCCCGGTGCTGAGCGCCCTCACCGCAATGCTGTCGAACCTGGTGAGCAACGTGCCGGCGGTTCTGTTGCTCAAGCCCTTCATCGGTGCACTGCCTGACCCCGACAATGGCTGGCTTCTCGTCGCCATGGCGTCCACGCTCGCCGGCAACTTCACGCTGCTGGGGTCCATCGCCAACCTGATCGTGGCCGAGAAGGCGGCACGCCGCGGCGTGGTGATCGGCTTCTGGGCACATTTTCGCGTCGGGGCGCCATTGACTGTCCTGACGCTGATCCTCGGCACGGTCTGGCTCATGGGGAAATGATGCACCGCAGACCGGCACCAGGCGTTCTTCCTGGCGATTGCAACGCGCAGAGGAGTCGCCTGTGGATCGGATCAGGATTCTGGAAGAGAAGCTGTGGCCGGCCGTGCCTGACGACGTTATCGACGAGGCGCAACGGACTGCCGACAAAGAGCCGTGCTGGATCGCCATGCAAGGCAACGGTCACGTGGTGACGATGGAGAGCCCGGGCAGCCCGGACGCCGCGACGGGTGACGTGATCTACATAGCCGAGGTCAATCCGCGTCAGGGTTAGCATCCTCGCCCGCCCGCTGTTGACGTAACGTCGGGGCAAGGCTACATCGCGCGCCCTACCGGAATGCCCGCCATACTGGCGGGCCACCCTGTTGCCCAGGTGGCGGAATTGGTAGACGCGCAGGTTTCAGGTACCTGTGGCCGCAAGGTCGTGGAAGTTCGAGTCTTCTCCTGGGCACCATTTCCGGTCACACGATGAGCACCACTCAGTTCATGCCGGGCGCGACGATCCATCTGCACAGGCACGATTTGCCGGACGGCTTGACGCTGGGACCCGTCGTCGCGGTCGATACCGAGACGATGGGGCTGAACCCGCATCGCGATCGGCTGTGCCTGGCGCAGCTTTCGGGTGGCGACGGTCACGCCCATCTGGTGCAGTTTGTACCGGCCACCCTGGGCGGCCGGGGGTATGACTGCCCGAACCTGAAGCGCATGCTGGCTGATCCGGCAACGGTGAAGCTGATGCACTTCGCGCGCTTTGATGTCGCCGTGCTGCAGCACTACCTGCAGATCACCGTGGCACCCGTGCGCTGCACCAAGATTGCCGCCAGGCTGATCCGGACGTTCACCGATCGGCACGGCCTTAAGGATCTGTGTCGCGAGCTGCTCGGGATCGAGCTGAGCAAGCAGCAGCAGACCTCGGATTGGGGGGCGGTGGAATTGACCGCCGAGCAGCTCGCCTATGCGGCCTCAGACGTGCTGCATCTTCATGCGCTCTGGCTGAAGCTCGAGTCACTGCTCCGGCGCGAAGATCGGCTTGCCCTGGCCGAGGCGTGCTTCGCTTTCCTGCCGGCGCGCGGGCGACTCGACCTGCTGGGCTACGAGGATCCGGATATTTTCGCCCATTAAGGGCACTCAGACGGCAATTTTGGCACGATTCTTGTCCGCCACGCGGCGGGACTCGCCATCGTGGTTGACCCTGTCACCCGCGATGGTCCAATAGAGGTGCTGCATTGCATCGTACAGGAGGCTGCGCCAGCAGCATGAGCGCCACAGCCGCCTCAGCACGCGCCCACCGAACATCGACCCGGCTGCGGGATGACGTGACGGTGGCGCGCGCAGTGTTGCTGACCGAGGCCACCGGACTCCAGGCGCTCGCGGCAGCGCTCGATGAGAGCTTCGACCAGGCCGTGGAGCTGCTGGCTGGAGTGACGGGGCGGGTGGCGGTCAGCGGCATGGGGAAGTCGGGCCATGTCGCGCGCAAGCTGGCAGCCACGCTCGCATCCACCGGCACGCCGGCGCTGTTCGTCCATCCCGCCGAAGCCTCGCATGGTGACCTCGGTATGATTGTTCCGGGCGACGCGGTGCTGGCGCTCTCGAATTCCGGCGAGACCGCAGAGTTGGCCGACCTCGTGGACCATTCGCGGCGGTTCGGCCTGCCGCTGGTAGCGATCACCGCCCGTAGCGCTTCGGCGCTCGCCTCGGCCGCCGACGTGGCGCTGTTGCTGCCCCCTGCCGCCGAAGCGTGCCCCATGGGCCTGGCGCCCACGACCTCCACGACCATGCAGATGGCGCTCGGGGATGCCCTGGCGGTTGCGCTGCTGACCCGGCGCGGCTTCACCGAAGCGGATTTCCGCCAGTTCCATCCCGGCGGGCGGCTGGGCGGCCGGCTCCGGCGCGTGCGTGAGCTGATGCATTGCGACGCGGCTGTGCCGTTGGCACCGCCCGAAACACCGATGGATCGCGCGCTGCTGCTGATCACCGAGAAGCGCTTCGGCTGCCTCGGCGTCGTCGCGCCGGATGGTCGGCTTATCGGCATCGTCACCGATGGTGATCTGCGCCGCGCGATGGGGCCGGACCTGCTGGAGCGGCGGGTTGGCGACATCATGACCCGCGCGCCGCAGACGATCCCGCCCGAGGCCCTGGCTGCCGAGGCGTTGCGCACCATGACCGATCGGGCCAGCCCGATCACCAGCCTGTTCGTGGTCGATGCGCACGGCGCGCCTATCGGCATTCTCCATATGCATGACCTGCTGCGGGCGGGCGTGGCGTGACCGTCCGCCCGCTTCCTGCCGGCCACGGCTCCGCCCGTCGGCCCGGCCAGCAGCTCGTCGCCGCGGCGGCAGCGAGAGTGCGCCGCGCGCCCACGCCGGGCGGAATTGCCCGCCGGCGGATGGTGATCACGCTCACCAAGTGGCTGCTGCCGGCGTTCGCGCTGATGCTGCTGGGCAGTGTCGCCCTGTGGCCCGAGATCAAGCGCATCACCGACCCGACGCAGGTGACCTTCCATTTGGTTGCCGGCGATGTTGCCGGAGCGCGGCTCACCGATACGCGCTACCACGGGGTCGACGAACACGCGCGCCCGTACACGCTGACCGCTGCCGTGGCCCAGCAGGATGGACCCGACCGGATCAATCTGACCATGCCGAAGGGCGACATGACCCTGCAGAACGGCAGCTGGCTGATGGTGCAGGCCAAACAGGGTGTGTTCATCCAACGGGTCAATCAGCTCGACCTGTCGCACGACGTCACCCTGTACCGCGATGACGGCACCACGATCACCACCGAGAGCGCCTCGATCGACATGAAGGCGGGCGCGGCCAGCAGCGCTGAACCCACCCATGCCGAGGGCCCCTTCGGCATGCTCGATTCGCAGGGCTTCACGCTGACCGACGAAGGCGCCAACATCCAGTTCCACGGTCCGGCGCACGTGGTGCTCAACGGATCGTCGCCATGACGCGTCATGCCCTGCTGGCCGCCATCGCTGGTATCGCGCTGGGTGCGGTTGCCGCCCGCAATGGGCTGGCACAGCAGCTCGATCTGTCGCAGGGCGGGCCCATCTCCATCACCGCGCGAGACGGCATCGAGTGGCGCCAGGCGCAACGTGAGGTGATCGCGCGCGGCAATGCCCAGGCGGTGCGGGACAACGTCACCGTCACGGCTGACCGATTGACCGCGTTCTACCGTCCGAAGGACGCGGCGGCGCAGCCGGCCAATGCGAACGGTGGCATCCTGGCCGCCGATTCAGACGTCGGCGGCAACGAGGTGTACCGCGTGCAGGCCGAAGGGCATGTGCACATATTCACCGCGACCGATCGGGCGCAGGCTGATAGGGCAGTGTACGATCTCGACAAGGCGGTCCTGGTCCTGACCGGCCACGGTCTGAAGCTGACCTCGCCAAACGGCGTCGTGACGGCGCGCGATAGCCTGGAATACTGGTCGCAGAAGCACATGGCGGTGGCGCGCGGCAATGCCGTGGTGCTGACCAATGATGCGCGCCGCATCGCCGCTGACACGCTGGTCGCCTACACCAGCGCGGCAGAGCGTCCGCCGCCAGGGCCCACGCCCGCTGCAGCGAAGAAGGCCGCACCTCCTGCCCCCGACGACCCTTTGGCCGCGTCGGGCAAGCTGGAAAAGGTGGAGGCGTTCGGCAACGTCTCAGTCCGCACCCAGACCGACATGGCGACCGGCGATCGAGCGGTCTACGTGCCGGAGACCGGCATCGCACGACTCGCCGGCAAGGTGCGCGTTACGCGCGGACAGAACCAGCTCGACGGCTCGGAGGCTGAGGTGAACATGAAGACCGGCATTGCCCGCCTGCTGGCTGGGACCGGGGGCCGGGTGCAGGGATTGGTGTTGCCCAATGATCCGGCGAACCAGCAGCTCAATGTTCCGGGGGCGCCCAGCCCGGCGGGCAAGCCGCAATGAGCCGGTGGTCCGGAGAAAAGCGCCCAGCGACTGATCTGCGGGTGCTGCCCGGCGGCGCCGGTCTGGTCGCGCGGGGAGTTGGCAAGACCTACAAGAAGCGGCCCGTGGTCCGGAACGTATCGATCGAGCTGCGGCGCGGCGAAGCCGTCGGACTGCTCGGCCCCAATGGCGCCGGCAAGACCACCACCTTCTATATGATCGTCGGCCTGGTCCGTCCCGACACCGGCACCATCCGCCTCGATGGGGCGGACATCACCACCCTGCCGATGTATCGCCGGGCCCGCCTCGGCATTGGCTATCTGCCGCAGGAGGCCAGCGTGTTCCGCGGCCTCAATGTCGAGCAGAACGTCATGGCCGCGCTCGAGGTGGTAGAGCCGGACGCCGACAAGCGTGACCTGATGCTGGACGAGCTGCTGGGCGAATTCGGTATCGGCCACCTTCGCCGGACGCCGGCGCTGGCGTTGTCCGGCGGCGAACGCCGGCGCGTGGAGATCGCCCGCGCACTTGCGACGCAACCCGCCTACATCCTGCTCGACGAACCGCTGGCCGGCATCGATCCGATCGCGGTGGGGGAAATCCGCGATCTCGTGTCGCACCTGAAGGACCGCGGCATCGGCGTGCTGATCACCGACCACAACGTGCGCGAAACGTTGGGCATCATCGACCGCGCCTACATCATGCATGACGGCCAGATGCTGATGGAGGGGCGGCCGCACGAAGTGGTCGCGCATGAGGACGTGCGGCGCGTTTACCTTGGTGAGAGATTCAGCCTGTAGCATGACGTTGCAGACGCTGTTGCGCCACTTCACGAAGGGCTAGGCCGCCCGTCATGGCTATCGGCCCCCGCCTCGATCTTCGCCCGACACAGACGCTGGTGATGACGCCGCAACTGCGTCAGGCGATCAAGCTGCTGCAATACTCCAATCTGGAGGTGGCGCGTTTCGTCGAAGGTGAGCTGGAACGCAATCCCCTGCTCGAACGCGATGAGCGGCCCGAAGGCCCGGAACCCGAGCGCGCCGCGCTGGATCAGACGCCGGAACCGATCCGCGAGGCCGCGGACTCCGCCCGGCTGGCGCAGTCCGAAAGCCTGCCGCCCGAAGCAGCGGCCCCGCTCGATGTCGATCTGCAGAACAGCTACGACGCGGGTGGCGTTGCCGATGGCGCTCGATTGTCATCCCCGATCAGCGGACGCGGCGGCTCGGCCGACTTCTCCGCCGACGACAGGGATATCGAGGATGTTGCCGGCGCGCGCCCACCGCTGCGCGACCATCTTGGCGAGCAGTTGCGGCTGTCATTCACCCACCCGGTAGACCGGCTCATCGGTGCACATCTGATCGCCTTGCTCTGTCCCGCGGGTCGGCTGACCGCCGACCCTGCCGCAATCGCCAAGGCGATGTCGATCGACCTTGCGCGGATCGAGGCAGTGCGTGCGCGCATGATGCAGTTCGATCCGGTGGGATTGTTTGCGCGCGACCTGAAGGAATGCCTCGCAGCGCAGCTTCGCGAACGCAACCGGCTCGATCCGGCCATGGCGGCGCTGCTCGACAACCTGGAACTGCTCGCCCGTCGCGACATGCGCCGGTTGATGCAGATCTGTGGCGTGGACTCCGACGATCTCATCGACATGATCGCCGAAATCCGTGCCCTCGATCCAAAGCCCGCCGCCAGCTACGAAACCGTCGCCGTGCAGCCGCTGGTGCCAGACGTCCTCATGCAGCCGGGACCGCAGGATACCTGGATCATCGAGCTCAATCCGGAAACGATGCCGCGTCTGCTGGTGAATGAGCGGTTCTACGCGCGCATCGCACCACGCGCGCCGAGGGAGCAGCGCAGCTTCCTCGCCGAGCAACTGGCGAGCGCCAACTGGCTGGTCCGTTCACTGCAACAGCGGGCGCAGACGATCCTGAAGGTCGCCGCCGAAATCATGCGCCAGCAGGATGGGTTCCTGCGCTATGGCGTAGCGCATCTGCGGCCGCTGATCCTGCGCGACATCGCCGAAGCGGTGGAGATGCACGAGAGCACAGTCAGTCGGGTGACTGCGAACAAGTATATCGCCACGCCGCGCGGCACATTTGAGCTTAAGTACTTCTTCACCACGGCGATTGCAGGAACCGGTGGCGAAAGTCACAGCGCGGAGGCTGTGCGCTATCGTATTCGCGCGCTGGTAGGAGCGGAGACTGTGGACGACATCCTGTCCGACGATGCGCTGGTAGCCGCCCTGCGGCACGAGGGCGTGGACATTGCCCGGCGGACCGTGGCCAAATACCGGGAGGCGCTGCGCATCCCCAATTCCGTGCAGCGCCGGCGGGAGAAAGCCGTGCCGGCCTGAGGCCGCCCCACCGGCGTTCACCACACGGGCAGGCCCCCGCTGAGCAGCGAACGGGGAGAGGGATGATGCAGATCACCGTCTCAGGCAAACAGGTCGAATTGTCAGACGCATTGCGGACGCGCGTGTCGGATCATCTCGATCTGATCGCCAGCAAGTATTTCGACCACGCGCTGGAAGCCCACGTCACCTTCAGCCGGGCTCGGAGCTTCTTCACCTGCGACATCAACCTGCATGCGGGGCGCGGGCTGCGCTTGCGCGGAGAAGGCGAGGCCGCGGATGCGAACACGGCATTCGATGACGCCGCCGAGCATATCGCCAAGCGCCTGCGGCGCTATCGGCGGCGGGTGAACGAGCACGCGCGCGATATCGCCAACCGCGCGCGCCCGGAAGCCGCGCGCCAGTACGTGCTGCGCGAGGAAGACGCGAACTCCGTTGCGATCAATGGCGTTCCGGCACCGGTTACCTACGCAACCGTTATCGCGGAACACCTGACGGAGATCAGCATGCTGTCGGTGGGAGATGCGGTGATGCGGATGGATCTTGCGGACCAGCCGGTGCTGATGTTCCGCAACTGCACCACCGGTGCGCTGAACGTCATCTACCGGCGCAGTGACGGACACATCGGCTGGATCGAGCCGGGCATCGGATCAGCCGCCGGCGAGGCGAGCGCCAACGACTGATCTGAAATTTCGTGCCTCAGTGCACCTGTGCTGGCACCATCTCGTGCTGCAGGATCGCGGCAACCGCCACGTCGCGATCGCCGGCCACCGCCATCGGCGTGCCGTCGGCGGCATGGATGGCAAAACCCATCTCGCCGTTGACCATCACCTGCTTCACGTAGGCGATCTGTTGCATGCCGAGCTGGGCAAGCTGCGCTGTGGAAATGTGACGAATGTCCATCACGGTCGCTGCAATGTTCTGATCGTCCGGCGAATTGACGTTGTTCGTATTCATCGTCGTTCTCCTGACAGGCGACGGCCTATTCCGAGACCCGCCGCCTTTTGGTGGTTCGGCCCGCCTCTTGCGGCGCCTTGCCGGATGGGCTCAGCCCTGTTCCGGGTCACTATCGACCACGCGGGTCCTGCCGCCCCCGTTGGCACCATTGCCGGCAATGGGGCGGCTGATCGCGATGGTCCTAACCCGAGGCTCCGGCTGCGGACGGCTGAGGTCGATGTGGAGCAATCCACTGTCCAGCCACGCACCCTTGACCTCGATCCCCTCGGCCAGCACGAAGGCTCGCTGGAACTGCCGCGCGGCTATGCCGCGATGCAGGAAGACACGACCATGGCTTTCATCAGTCTGCCGGCCGCGGATTACCAACTGGTTGTCCTCCTGCGTGATTTGCAGGTCGTCCATGGTGAACCCGGCGACGGCAAGCGTGATCCGCAGGCCGCTCGGCCCCGTCTGTTCGATGTTATAGGGCGGATATCCGTCCGATGACGTCTTGGACGCCCGCTCGAGCATCTGCTCGAGATGATCGAATCCAAGGAACAGTGGTGACGCAAACATCCGTGTGGTCATGGCCCCCTCGTGTGAGCGAAGCGTTTCCGGGACCCATGACGGCATCCCGGCGCTGGAACATCTTGGCACCGGGACAAGTGGTTGCAAGGGGTGGCTCAGGCACGAAGCCGGGCGGTGAGGTGACATTGATCAGCCATTCCCAGGTCGCTACATGCCCGCCATGAGCGAGACGGTCGAGACGCTGCCGATCCGGATTGTGCCGGACCCGCTGCTGAAGGCGCGGGCCCGGCGGGTGACCGAAACCGACCTGCCGCAGATCCGGGAACTGCTGCCGCGCATGTTTGCCACCATGTACCGTGCGCCCGGCATTGGTCTGGCAGCCCCGCAGGTCGGGCTGGGCCTGCGGTTCGCCATCGTGGACCTGATGCCGGATGAGAAGCCTAAGCCGATCACGCTGATCAATCCCTCGGTCATTGCCCAGAGCGATGAACTGGCCACGCGCGAGGAGGGTTGCCTGTCGCTGCCAGGACAGTACGCAGACGTTACCCGCCCCGCGCGCGTCACCGTGCGCTACACCGACATCGAAGGCACCAGGCACGATCTCGAGGCAGAGGGGCTGCTCGCCGCCTGCCTCCAGCACGAGATCGACCACCTGGACGGCATACTCTTCGTCGATCACATATCGGCGCTGAAGCGGAACATGATCCTCCGCCGGCTCGCCAAGGAGATGCGGCAGCGGCGGTCCGAGGCGATGTAACGCCAATGCGCCTCGCCTTCATGGGGAGCCCCGATTTTGCCGTCCCTGCCCTGTTGGCCCTGCATGATGCCGGGCATCAGATCGTGGCGGTGTACTGCCAGCCACCGAAGCCGGCTGGCCGTGGCTACGCCCTGCGCCCCTGCCCCGTACAGGCCGCCGCCGAGCGGCTTGGACTGCTTGTGCGAACCCCGCGCCGTCTGCGTGCCGACCCCGCGGTGCAGGAGGAATTTGCCGCCCTGAGGTTGGATGCCGCGGTGGTCGCTGCCTATGGCCTGCTGCTGCCGCAGGCGATGCTGGACGCGCCGGCACGTGGCTGCCTGAACATCCATGCCAGCCTGCTGCCGCGCTGGCGTGGGGCAGCCCCCATCCAGGCGGCGATCCTGGCAGGGGACGCAGCGACCGGCGTGACCATCATGCAAATGGACGCTGGCCTCGATACCGGGCCGATGCTGCTGCAGCGGACGGTGCCGATCGACGCGCGAACGACCGCTGCGACGCTGCATAACGTTCTGGCAGGCGTCGGCGCCGAGCTGATCGTGCAGGCGTTGGCGGAGCACCCCACCGCGGTGCCGCAGCCCACAGAGAACGCGACCTATGCCGCCAAGCTGACCCGCGGTGACGCGCGCATCGACTGGAACCGGGATGCTGATTCAATCTTGCGGCAGGTGCGTGCCTTCGATCCGTGGCCCGGTACCTTCACCACGCTGCAGGGAACGACGCTGAAGGTGCTGGCGGCCGAGCCAGCAAGGGGCAGCGGTGAGCCTGGCATACTGTTGGACCACGCACTCGCAGTGGCATGCGGGACAGGGGCGGTCAGGCTTACGCGGGTGCAGCTCGCCGGACGGCCCGCCATGGCCGCCGAGGCATTTCTGCGCGGCCATCCCGTGCCCGCCGGCACGCTGCTGGGCCCCGGCGCCACGGAATGACCCGCTGGGCGTTGCTGCTCGAATACGACGGCACGCCATTCGTGGGCTGGCAGCGCCAGACCGGCGGCCCATCCGTGCAGGAGGTGCTGGAACGCGCCGCCGCCCGGCTCAACCGCCACGAGCCGGTCGCGACCATCGTTGCCGGGCGAACCGATGCCGGCGTGCACGCCGCCGGACAGGTGGTGCAGATGGACCTGGCCGCTCAGTTTCCGTCCGGCAAGCTGCGTGACGCCCTGAACTTCCACATGAAACCCCACCCCGTCGTCGTGCTCCAGGCAGAGCCTGCCCCGGCGGAGTGGAACGCCCGCTTCTCCGCCACCCGGCGCTGCTATCGTTATCTGATCCTCAACCGGCCGAGCCGCCCTGCCCTGCTCACCGGCCGCGTATGGCAGTTGCCGGTTCGGATGGATGCCGGCGCGATGCACGCCGCGGCGCAGACGCTCCTCGGGCGGCACGACTTCTCCTCGTTCCGGGCCGCGGCCTGCCAGGCGAACAGTCCGCTCCGCACGCTGGATCGGCTGGACGTGCTGCGTCAGGGGGACGTCATTGAGGTGATCGCCGAAGCGCGCAGCTTCCTGCACCATCAGGTGCGCAACATGGTGGGCACGCTTGCACTGGTCGGCCGCGGCGCCTGGCCGGTGGCGCGCGTTGCCGCCGCGCTGGCGGCGTGCGATCGCTCCGCAGCGGGGCCGACTGCCCCCGCCGAGGGGCTGTACCTGCAGCAGGTGTGCTATCCTATCAACCCGTTCCGGCCGGGATCAGCCGGCGACCGAGGCGACGGTAAGTCCCGCCAGGAGCACGCCGATGGCGACATCGAGTGCCACCAGGCCCGCGGCCGGGATGATGCCGATGCCCAGCGCGAGCCGCACGGCGAACCATTCAAGCCAAAGTGCCCACCCGAGCGCGAATAGCTGCGCCGCCTGGTCGAACAGCGGCGGTGCCCCCAGCAGGCCCGGAATGCTGAACACCACCAGCAGCATGTACTGGACGACGTTGCACCAGTTCCAGATGGTGATGAACCGCGGCCAGCGCGTGCCGAGCCCCATCGCATCGACAAGACGGTGGGACAGCACGGCGAAGCCGCACCAGCCGATGCCGTAGGACAGCAGATCCAGCGCAAAGACGTGCGCCGGTTGCGTCGGCAGGCCGGCACTGGTCCACGCCAGCAGGCGGAGGCAGATGAAGGCCGGCAGGCACACCGCGGCGGCCCAGAAGCTGCGCGCAGCCGCGGCAGCATCGCCCTCGATATAGCGCAGCCCTTCCGCCCGTCCGCGCGCGAGCAGCAGGGCCGCGTGCAATCCGCTCGTCACTGAGCTGGTAAAGCTCACTTCCCGTCCATGCCGGCGCCACCCGCGGCCATCACCAACATGCGTGGGCCAATAACGATTGCAACGGTGACCATGTTGACGCCGATGACGAGCAGCAGGGCGCGCAGTCGCGGCAGGCCCAGGCCGTGCCGTGCCAGGAACCAGTGCAGCCAGAGCCCGTAGCAGGCCAGCCCGATTACCGCGAGCCCGGCCGCCATGTGCCGCGACAGTCCGGCACCGGTGGCCAGCCCCAGAACCAGAAGCAGCAGGCTGCCGACGACGGGGATGGCCCACTGGCACCAATTGAATGCCGTGGCGAAGCGCGGCCATAGCGCGGCACGACCCCACAGCCGCGCGGCCTCGAAGGTCAGCACCAGCGGCGCGAGCAGCGCACAGAACGTGGCGAGCAGGTCCGACAGCGCCATGACGCCGCCGCCGGAGACCAGCAGCAGCGCACCGCCAACCAATGGGAAGGCGATCAGCGGGGCCAGGCTGGCCAGCACCGCCTCGCGTGTGGCGCCGAAATGTTCGAAGCCGTCCCTTTGACCGCGAGCCAGGCGCAAGACACCGCGCACGATGTTGCCGGGCGGCGGGCGCCGTGCCTGCATCCGGCCGCTCATGGCAGCATAGCAGCCAGGATCGCCTGATAGCTCCGGGCCAGGTCGCGCAGCTCCGCGACCGGCACACGCTCGTCCGTCTGGTGCATGGTGGCGCCCACGAGGCCGAACTCTGCCACCGGGCAATAGCGCGCGATGAAGCGCGCATCCGACGTGCCGCCGCCGGTATCCAGTTTCGGTTCGACCCCGGTCGCGGTGACTATCGCCTGGCGCAGTGCCTCGACCAGCGGCCCCGGCTGCGTGACAAAGGACTCGCCGCTGATCGAGATATCGAGGTCGAACCGCTCGGCGTGCTGCGCGAACACCGCTCGCAGCCACGCGGACAATGCCGCACCGGTGTGATCGCTGTTGAAGCGGATGTTCAGCATCGCACGCGCGGAGGCGGGGATCACGTTGGTGACCTGGTTGCCCACGTCGATGCTGGTGACCTGCAGCGTGGAGGCCTCGAACCAGTCATTGCCAGCGTCGAGGGGTGCGGCGGTCAGCGCGGTCAGCGCGCGCAGCAGGCGGTGCACCGGATTATCGGCGCGATGTGGATAGGCGACGTGACCCTGGGTGCCGTGCACGGTGACCTTGGCGTTGAGACTGCCGCGGCGGCCGATCTTCACCATGTCGCCCAGCCGTACGGGGCAGGTCGGTTCCCCGACGAGACAGAAGTCCGGGATCTGCCCGTTGGCCTGCATCCAATCCAGCACGCGCACCGTGCCGTCCACGGCCGCCCCCTCCTCGTCGCCGGTGATCAGCAGGCTGATCGAGCCATTCGGCGCGCCGGCGGCCAGGTGCTGCGCCGCGCCGGCAACAAATGCGGCGATGCCGCCCTTCATGTCGCAGGCTCCGCGGCCATACAGCACGCCGTTATGCACCTCACCGGCAAACGGGTCGTGCTGCCACGGCGCGGCGCCGACGGGAACCACATCGGTATGCCCGGCGAAGCAGAAATGCGGGCCCGATGTGCCGATACGGGCGAACAGGTTCTCAATCTCGCCGTAGCGCAGCGGGGTGACGGTGAACCCCAGGCTCTTCAACGCATCGCCTAGCACCGACTGGGCACCGGCATCGGCCGGCGTAACGGATGCGCAGCGGATCAGCGCCTGTGCAAGTGGAAGTGGATCGCGGAGATCCATTGCGGCACCCCGAACCGGATCTTCAATCGCGCAGCAGCTCGTTGATCGAGGTCTTGGCGCGCGTCTGCTCATCCACCGTCTTGACGATCACCGCGCAGTAGAGGGATGGCCCGGGAGAACCATCCGGCAGGGGCCGTCCGGGAAGCGAGCCGGGCACGACCACGGAATAGGACGGCACCCGGCCGATATGCACCTCGCCGGTCGCACGGTCGACCACCTTGGTCGAGGCGCCAATGAACACGCCCATCGACAGCACGGCGCCGCGCTCCACCACCACGCCCTCAGCCACCTCGGAACGGGCGCCGATGAAACAGTCATCCTCGATGATCACCGGATTGGCCTGCAGCGGCTCCAGCACGCCGCCGATGCCAACGCCTCCCGACAGGTGGCAGTTGGCGCCGATCTGCGCGCAGCTTCCCACCGTCGCCCAGGTATCGACCATGGTGTTGCGGCCGACATAGGCACCGACATTGACGAAGCTCGGCATCAGCACCGCGCCGGGCGCGACAAAGGCCGAACGCCGCACCACCGCGCCGGGCACTGCACGGAAGCCGGCCTCACGGAACCGGTTCTCGCCCCAGCCGGCGAATTTGAGCGGCACCTTGTCCCAGACCGGTGCGCCGCCGGGCCCTTCCATCGCAGTGGAATCGGTCAGGCGGAACGACAGCAGCACCGCCTTCTTCAGCCACTGGTTCACCTGCCAACCACCCGGCGTCTGCTCGGCAACGCGCACCGAACCGGAATCGAGCGCATCCAGCGCCGACTCGACGGCGTCGCGTTCGGTGCCTCTGGTCGCGGATGAAAGCGTGTCCCGCCGCTCCCAAAGATCCTCAATCGGCTGTTGCAACGCGTGCTGGGTCATGCGGGGGTTTCCTGCGATATCCGCTGTTCAATGCGGAGCGGGACCATGCGCAGCGGCCCTCCGGCTGTCAACGCGGCCAGGGCGGCCCGATGCGCTTCACGGGATGCGATAGAAAGGGTTCGGCAGCAGGAACGTCTTTTCCGCATGCCCGCCGGCGAGGTCAGACGGCTGGTCGCCCACATTCGCGACGATGGTGTAGCCCGCCTGCTCGATCTCTTCGCGTCGCGGCGCCTTGAAGTCGGCGGCTGATGCGTAGGTAGCGCCGTCCCGTGTCAGGAATACCCGCCTGAAGGTATAGCCGACGTCGCGCAGGTTGCGCTCGGTGGCTGCCCGCTGCGATTCCGGACGGCCGCTGATAAAGAAGACCGTCACGTTGAGATCGCGTGCCTGGCGATAGAGCTGCAATGTCGGCGTGATGGCGGGATCGCGCCCCAGCATGCCCCAGGCTGACCAGCCGCACGGGCCCTCCGGCAAACGGTTGCAGGGGCCCTCGGCGACGCGGCTGAAGTCGCTTGCCTGGATGATCACCCAGTTGGACAGGGCGGTCTCATCGACATCCAGGACCATCGCCGCTCGTGGCACCTGCGGCGCACGCTGCTGCAGCCAGGCCGCGGCGGCGGCGGTGACGGCGGTCAGGTCGCGCTCGTAGGCCGCCGAATCGTGGTACGCCTTGGCAACGATCTTGGCATCGCCAACATTGGGCGGCTCCGACGAGACATAGGCCGGTGGCGCCGGCGCAGCGGGCGGTGGTGCGAGCGGCGCGCAGGCGGCCAGCAGTGCGACCAGCAGCACGCCCGGTGACCATCGGTTTCCCGCCATCCCTCTGTTCCCCGCCTGTCCGACCGGAGACTGCCGGGACGCGCCGGACACAGCAAGCAAGCGAGCTGGCCTACGGGTCCTCGTCGTAGAGGATGCGGTTCGCCGCGCCCTCCATGTCGTCGAACTGGCCCGATCGCAGCGACCACAGGAACACCGCCAGCCCGCCACACCCCAGAACCAGACTCGCCCCCAGTAGATAGAGGATGACGTTCACGCCGCCACTCCCGCGCGCAATCGCAGGCTGTTCAGCATCACCAGCAGCGAAGAGCTGGACATCGCCGCGGCCGCCAGCCACGGGGTGACATAGCCACCGACGGCAAGCGGCACCATCAACGCATTGTAGCCGATGGAAAGCGCGAGGTTCTGGCACATCACCGAACGGGCGCGGCCTGCCACAGCAATTGAAGCGGCGAGTGGGTCCAGGTTGTGTCCCTGGAAGACAATGTCCGCAACGGTCTGGCTGACGTCGGCGGCCGTCGCCGGCGATGCAGAGATGGTCGCGGCGGCGAGCGCGGGTGCGTCGTTCAGGCCATCCCCCACCATCAGCACGCGCCGTCCGGCAGCGACCAGGGCTTCCACCTGCGCCACCTTTTCGACCGGCGAACACTGGGCGCGGAATTCGATGATGCCGAGCCTCGCGGCGAGCGGTTCCACCACCTCGCGCCGGTCACCCGACAGGAGCTGCACGGCCAGCCCCATGCCACGCAGCCGCCGCACGGTAGCAGCGGCATCCGGCCGCGGCGTCTCCGCGAATGCGAACCGCACCGGTACCGCGCCGGGACGGTCCAGCCACAGCTCCGGCCCGCAGGCCGGCGGCAGCTCCGCGTCGCTCCCAGCAATGAATGCGCGGCTGCCCAGGCGAATGTTGCCAGCGCTGAGTCCCAGCCCGCGGTGTTCGATGACATTGTCGGCAGGCACCGCCGGATCCGCAGCCGCGACCAGCGATCGCGCCAGTGGATGCCGGCTGCTGGCCGCAATCGACGCGGCAACCTGCAACGCGGCACGGTCGATCTCCGGCGAAGGCACCAGCGAAAGCGCTGGCTCGGTGAGCGTGCCGGTCTTGTCGAACACCACAGTGTCGACTTCCGCCAGCCGCTCCAGCGCAGTCGGCGACTTCAGCAACACGCCCCGGCGCAGCAGACCAGAGGTGGCGATCACCTGCACCACAGGGACCGCGAGCGCCAGCGCGCAGGGACAGGTGATGATCAGTACAGCACAGGCGATCAGCAGTGCATCGCCGACCGCGGCGCCGGCAACGAAATACCACCACAGGAAGGTCAGCAGCGCGCACAGGTGCACAGCCGGCGCGTATCTGCGCGCCACCCGATCGGCGATCACCACGAAGCGCGAGCGGCGTGCCTCCGCCGCCTCGATCAGCCGCACGCATTCGGCCAGCAGCGTGCCGGCACCGATGGCGATGGTGCGCACGACAAGTGCCTCGCCGAGATTGAGCGTGCCAGCAAATACGCGGGATCCGATGCGCGCCGGCTCCGGCATGCTCTCACCGGTGACGAGGCTGGCATCGAGCATCGAGCTGCCGCGCTCGACCAGGCCATCAACCCCGATACGCTCGCCTGGACCGACAAGAATGCGGTCGCCAACGGCGACCGCCTGCTGGCCGCGCCGCTGAACACTGCCGTCGGGCTGCAGCACGCCAACCTCGGCAGTCTGCAGCATCAGCAACTGCTCGGCGGCGCCGCGCGCCTGGCCGCGCGCACGGTGGTCGAGCACGCGACCGATGAGCAGGAAGAACAGGAGCGTGATGGCCGAATCGAAATAGGCGTGCGTGCCGCCCTGGATTGTCTGAGCCAGGCTCAGCCCAGTGACCAGGATCACGCCCAGACTGATCGGCACGTCCATGTTGGTACGGCCGTGCCGCAGTGCCATGGACGCTGACGTAAAGAACGGCATTCCGGCATAGGCGACCGCCGGCATCGCGATCAGTGCCGAAATCCAGTGCAGCAGGTCGCGCGTGGCAGGCCCCATGTCATGCAGCAGGCCACTGACCTCACTCGCCCAGATGCCGATGGACAGCAGCATCACGTTGCCGGCGGCAAATCCGGCGACCGCGAGCGCGCGCAGCAGTGCGCGACCGGACTGATCCTGCGCCGCTGTCAGCGCGGCGGCATTGAACGGGACAAGGCGATAGCCGAGCCGCTCAACGGTCGCGACCAGTTGGTCGGCGCGTTCCCTCGTGCCACGCCACACCAGCTTGAGGCGGCGTGTGGTCATGTTCACGCGGCCCTGGATCACATCCGGCTGGCGCGCCAGGACCGACTCGATCAACCAAACGCAGGCACCGCATTGCAGGCCATCGATTGCAAAGCTGAGCTCGTGCGAGCCATCCGCGTGCGTGGCGGCATTCCGTGCCACATCCTGGTGCGGCTCCGCATCGGGCCGCGGTGCACGCAAGCGTGGATCGAGGATGCGCTGCGCGTAATAACGGCCAAGCCCGAGCTGCTGGATGGCAACGAAGGCGGCCGCACATCCGGCGCAGCAGAACCGCTCACCAGACGGCGCGAGCTGCCCGCAATGGGCACACACCGTTTGCGCGGGCGCCGATGCATCCGCGCGAACATCGGCGACGATCGCGGCACTGCTCACCGCACGATGATCCGGCGGGTCAGCCTGATCTCGTTGCCCTGCATCGACGCCGTCAGCGTGACGTCCCACTGGCCGCGTTCCGGCAGTGCGGCGTCGGCGACGTAGCGGCCCGCCGCGGCCTCGCGGAAGCCGAGCTGCTGCATGTGCGGCGCACCGAGCGGTCGCTCGGCCACCGCGGTCAGGACGACGTCGCGCAATGGCGCACCGGCACTGTCGCTGACCGTCACCATCGGCCTGCCGTCGGGTTCCGCACGCGCAGCCACGTTCCAACCCAGGGCCGTCTCCCGCCGCGCCTCAGCCATGACGATGTTGTAGCGGTTGCTCAGATCGAAGCCGTCATTGGCCGCCTTGCCGGGAAAACTGGTCATCGCGGCGTAGATCAGCCCCCCATTCACCGCGACGACCAGAAGCAGCGCGGCGACCAGCATCCAGGGAAACCAGCGCCACCAGGATCGATCCGTCATCGTGGCCCCATGAACACCGAGTGGTAGACGGTCTGCTCGCCGGTTCGTTGCGCGTGAAGGATGAAGTCCAGCCTCTCGGAACCGTCCGCCCGCGTGTCGGCAGTTCCGCTGACCAGCACGCGAAAGGTTCCCACGGCATCGGCCGGCACGGTGAGGCTGAGCGTCGCGGCCGGAGCCGCACCGGATTCCGCCTCGACCAGCATGGCCCCAGGGATGCCGGCGATGGTGAGGTCGCAGGTGAGCGGCTCCGGCGTCTTGTTGGAGATCTTCACCGTATAGCCGTTGCGCAGCTCGCCATTTGGCAGCCGCACAAACAGTGGCGCACGATCATGCAGCACGGCGAGATCGATTGTCGCCCGCGTCGCCAGCGCCACGGTCATGACCACGACCGCCACCACGAGCGCGGCGAGATAGATCACGGTGCGTGGCCGCAGCAATTTGAAGGGCACGTGCCGCCCCTCTGCCTTCGCCGCCTGGTCTGCCAGCGTGTCCCAGGTGATGAGCCATTTCGGCCTGCCGGTGCGCTCCATGACATGGTTGCACGCATCGATGCACAGCCCGCAGTTGATGCACTCGAGCTGGATTCCATCACGGATGTCGATGCCGGTCGGACACGCCGTGACGCAGGCACCGCAATCGACGCAGTCGCCGCCTGGCCTGCCCTCCTGGCGCTTGCCCCGCGTGCGCGGCTCACCGCGCCAAGCCTGGTAGGTAACGGTGAAGCTCTGCTCATCCAGCATCGCCGACTGGAAACGCGGCCACGGGCACATATACGTGCACACCTGCTCGCGCGCCCAACCGGCCAGCAGATAGGTGGTCGCGGTGAACAGGAAGGTGAAGAAATAGACTTCCCTGGACGCGGTACCGGTCCAGAACTCGACGGTAACCGTCGGCGCATCGACGTAGTACATGATCCATGCGCCGCCGGTCCAGAATGCGATACCGACCCAGGCGGCGTGCTTCAATGCCTTGCGCCAGACGGTATGGAATGAAACCGGTTGTGCGTCGCGCCGCATGCGCTCATTGCGATCGCCCTCGATGCAGCGCTCGACCCACATGAATAGATCGGTCCACACCGTCTGCGGACAGGTGTAGCCGCACCAGATGCGGCCGGCCACGCTGGTGACCAGGAACAGCCCCACCGCGCCCATGATCAGCAGGCCGGTGAGGTAGTAGATGTCCTGGGGCCAGAACTCGAGGTTGAAGAAATAGAAGCGTTCGTGCCAGAGCGACAGCAGCACGGCCTGACTGGGGCGGTCGGGACCGCGATCCCAGCGCAGCCAGGGCAGCAGATAATAGATGCCGAGGCACACCGCCAGCACTGCCCATTTGATCCGGCGCACCGGCCCGTGCACCGCTTTCGGATAGACCCGCAGGCGATTGGCGAACAGGTGCTCGCCAGCCTCCTCGCGCTGCAACTGGATCTGCCGGTCGGCTTTGCTGATGCGCGACATTGTCAGGCGCCCTTCCCTCGCCTCATTCGCCGCCACCAAGCCCGTGCACATACAGCGCGAGGCTTTTGATCGTCGCCGCATCGAGCCGGGTGTTCCATGCCGGCATCACCCCAAGCCGCGGCGCCGAGATCTGCGCCACCACGCTGGCCCGGTCGTCACCATAAAGATGCACCCGCGAGGCGAGCCGCGGCGCGCCGAGCTCGCGATTGCCTTGGCCGGCGTCGCCGTGGCACGCGGCACAGTTCTCCGCGAACAGCTTCTTGCCGGCACTCACATCCTTGGTGGCCGTCTGGCCATACAGCGTCATCACATAATCGGCGACCTGCTGAATCTCGGCAGCCTGCAGCGCACCATCGGCTCCGAAGCGCGGCATCAGCGATTCGCGGGCCGCGGGATCGCTGCTGCGGATGCCGTGCGTGATCGTCTGCTGAATCGCCTCCAGCGTCCCGCCCCAAATCCAGCCACCCGAGGCGATGGCGGGAAAGCCAGGACGGCCACCCCCACCCGCGCCGTGACAGGCCTGGCAGTTCTCGGCAAAGGCGATGCGGCCGGCGGTGACCGCAGCCGCCATCAATTGGGGATCATTGCGAATCTCCGCGAACGACAACGTCTTGATGCGATCCATCGTCGCGGCACGCTGCTCCATGACCTCGCGTACGTCCTGATCCACCACCGTACGCTGCGAATAGCCGAGCACGCCGTGGAAGTAGCCGTTCACCCAGGGCACCGACGGGTAGAGAACAAACCAAACAGCCGACCAGACGACGGTGGCGTAGAACACGTACACCCACCACTTCGGCAGTGGCGTGTTCAGCTCACGCAACCCGTCCCACTCATGCCCGGTGGTGTCGCGGCCGGTGACGGCATCCTTTTCGATCTTGGTTGGCACGGGATCAGCTCCTCAACGACCTTCGTCGAGCGGGATCCGGGCGTTCCGCTCCATATGCGACTTTCTCCCGGGCCAGTACGTGGTGAGCACGATCAGCACGAACACGCTGAGCATGAGCACGATGGAGTGGTTGCGCAGCCATAGCAGGAGCGACAGCGGGTCCATTGTCGTCTGCTCCTATTGCCGCAGGCGTTCATTGGCGGGATCAGCGAAGTCCACCATCGTCCCCAACACCTGCAGATAGGCGACCAACGCATCCAGCTCGGTGACCTGGCGTCCGTTTCCCGGCACCGTCACTGCCTTGGGATAGCGCTTCAGCAGATCGCTCGCATCGGCCGCCGGGTCTGCCTGCGTCCGCACATCGGCGATGGCATTGGCAACGTCCTGGTCGAGATACGGCACGCCAACCATGCGCAAGGTCCGCAGGCGCTGAGCGACGTCGCCGGTCACCAGCGGGGTCTCGGCCAGGAACGCATAGGCCGGCATCAGCGATTCCGGCACCACGCTGCGCGGATCGATCAGGTGCGCATAGTGCCAGTCGCTGGAGTATTTGCCGCCGACCCGCGCCAGGTCGGGGCCCATGCGCTTGGATCCCCACTGGAATGGATGGTCGTACATGCTCTCCGCGGCGATCGAGAAGTGGCCATAGCGCTCCACCTCGTCACGCAGCGCACGAACCTGCTGGCTATGGCAGGTATAACAGCCTTCGCGCACGTAGATGTCGCGACCGCGCTGCTCCAACGGTGAATAGGGACGCACACCCTTCACCGCCTCCACCGTTGTTTCGATGGTGAACAGCGGGACCACCTCTACGATGCCGCCGATGGCGATGGTGACCAGCGTCAGCACCAGCAGCAGAAACGCGTTTTTCTCGACAAACTCCTGGCGGATGAACATCGGCGTTATTCCCCTGCCATGGCGAGTGCGCCGGCCGGGAGCACCGCGTCGCGTTCTGTTGTCGGGCTGTAGACGGTGCGAACCAGGTTGTAGACCATGATCAGCGCGCCGGTGAGGAACAGCAGTCCGCCGATCAGTCGGATCACGTAGTACGGGTGCACCGCGAGTACCGATTCGGCGAACGAGTACTGCAGGAAGCCGAATGCGTCATAGGCGCGCCACATCAGGCCCTGCATGATGCCCGCGACCCACATCGCGGTGATGTAAAACACGATGCCAAGCGTCGCGATCCAGAAATGCCAGGACGCCAGCCGCGCGGAATACAGGCCGCTGCGCTTCCACAGCACCGGCACCAGGTAATAGATCGCGCCGAAGCTGATGAACGCCACCCAACCCAGCGCGCCGGAATGCACGTGACCGATGGTCCAGTCGGTGTAGTGGCTGAGCGCGTTGACATCGCGGATCGACATCACCGGCCCCTCGAAGGTCGACATGCCGTAGAAGCCGACAGCGGTGACCGAGAAGCGCAGGCTGGGATCGGTGCGCAGCTTGTCCCACGCGCCCGACAGCGTCATCAGCCCGTTGATCATGCCGCCCCAGGACGGCATCCACAGCATCACCGAAAACGCCATCCCGAGCGTCTGCGTCCAGTCGGGCAGCGCGGTCCAGTGCAGGTGATGTGGGCCAGCCCAGATGTACAGGAAGACCAGCGACCAGAAATGCACGACCGACAGTCGGTAGGAATACACCGGCCGGTTGGCCGCCTTCGGGATGAAGTAGTACATCATCCCGAGGAAGCCGGCGGTCAGGAAGAAACCGACGGCGTTGTGCCCGTACCACCACTGGATCATCGCATTCTGCACGCCAGCGGCGAGCGAATAGCTCTTGGCCCCGAACACCGACACCGGCACCGCAAGGTTGTTGCCGATATGCAGCACGGCAATGGTCAGGATGAACGCAAGGTAGAACCAGTTCGCCACATAAATGTGCGGCTCCTCGCGCTTCATCAGCGTGCCGATGAACACCACCGCATAGGCGACCCAGACGATGGTCAGCCACAGGTCGATATGCCACTCGGGTTCGGCGTATTCCTGGCTCTGGCTGAACCCCATCACATAGGACAGCGCCGCCATGACGATGAAGAACTGGTAGCCCCAGAACACGAAGTCGGCGAGCGCGTCACCCCCGAAGAGTCGCGTGCGGCAGGTGCGCTGCACGACGTGGAACGAGGTGCCGAGCAAGGCCGAACCGCCGAAGGCAAAGATTGCCGCCGAGGTGTGCACCGGACGAAGCCGACCGAAATTGATGAACGACAGACCGAGGTTGAATTGCGGCCACGCCAGCTCGGTGGCGATCCACACGCCGACGAGGAACGCGACGACGCCCCAGAACATGGTGGCGATCACGCATTTCTTGACGATCGCCTCGTTGTAGTCGGGCGCGGCGCGCACTGCAGGCATGAATTCGATGGCGCTGGTGACGTCAGCCATGGCTGCCTCGGCGGGCCGCGGCTTCCGCGCGGTCGAAATGCCGCCGGACGAGGCCGAAGATGAACAGGCTGGCGAACCGCGAACAGCGACAGGCCGAACACGTACATCCCATCGTCCTGCGCGCCGGCGCCAAGAATGAGACCTATGACTGCAAATAACGCCATCATCAGTCCGATGATGAGGTCGCCAGGCTCGATATCCATCGGCAACTCCGGTGCTGGTGGCCGGAACCTGCCGTGGCGGCATTAACGGATCATTGATCCAGATCAATGCCAGGCTCTGCCGATGGGCGAGCATGCGGAAATGCGCAGGACGATGACATGCTAGCGGAGCTCTGCGGCCCGGTTGGCAACGGGCTCATCGTCGGTCTGTTCCTTGCCGGCGCCAGTGGCAGCGTGATGCATTGCGGACCGATGTGCGGACCGTTCGTTGTCGCGCAGGTCGCCGACGGAATGGCGCGCATTCCGGCGGGGCGCCTCTGCGAGCTGCAACGCATCAGGGGGGCTTTGCTGCTGCCGTATCACATCGGGCGGCTGACCACATACGCCGCGCTGGGCGCCCTGGCCGGCTATGCCGGATCGACACTCTCCCAGCCAGGATGGCTGAGCGCGGGCGCAGCCATCCTGCTGGCTGTGGCGGCTCTACTCTTCGCCGGCCACGCATTGCAGCGGCTGATGCCTTCGCGACGCCCTTGGCTTCCAGCCGCGCCACCACACGGGTGGGCCAGGGTGCTGACGGCAATCGGCAGCAGCGTTGACCGCGCACGATTCGGTGGAGGGCTGCTGCTTGGCCTGTTACTGGGGTTTCTCCCCTGCGGTCTGCTCTATGCGGCGCTGGCCGGCGCAGGCGCCAGCGGCAACCCCCTCACCGGTGCGGCGGCCATGCTCGCGTTCGGTGCCGGGACAGTACCTGCGCTGGTGCTCGTCGGCATCGCCGGCCACGCCGCCGGTCGGCGGTGGCAGCGACTGACAAGCCGGGTGGCCCCTGCAGTGATGCTGGTCAATTCCCTACTGCTGGTCATTCTGGCCGCGGGGCGCCTCGCCGCCGCAGCCTGAGCACGATCCGATTGTCGTTGAATGAGAGCTGGATTGTCGCAATGTTGGCTGTCGGCGCGAACCGAGTGATTCGCGTATGCCAGCAGATCGGTGTTCCGATGAGTGTGATGGTTGCCGAAGACCGCTCGATGTGCGTGCAGCCGCATCAGGTGGTGCGGACCGCGTGGATCGACATCGACGTGTGCAGGCTCGGATTTCGTTCCGTCATGAGCCCGGAAGCCGTGGAAAAGAAATTCAGACGGCTGCTGAATATCGGCGAAGCCGCTCCCTGGCCGCCCATAGTTGGTCATTGGGAGTCCGGCCATTTCCTGGTGGACGATGGCCGGCACGATTATCTGGCAGCACTCATGCTTGGCCGCCAGAAGCTGTTCGTCTGCTGGCTGGAAGGCATTGAGGCAACGACGGACCAGGCCTCGAGCCAGGCTGCCCGACCAGGCGAGAGCCGGCGCACAGTATGGCCCACGCTGCCGGCACAAGCAGAATGAAAATGCCGGCCACGCCGACCAGGCGAGCCAGCAACATTGTATGATACATGTTCATAGCTGCGGAAACTGATGGCAGCGTCATATAAAATCGATATTGCTCGGCTGCCCGATGCCGATCAGGCTTCGTCTGGTGCAGTCGCCATATGCGCCCTCGCCGGTGTGCCAATGGGCTGGAACAGCACGTCACACGGGGGACAGTTCAGGAAGGCCATCGACACCGCGCCGAGCGCCGCCCCTGCGGCATCGTTGGGCACGCCCAGCACAAGGAGCTCAGAGCCGCGCACGCGCACCTCTTCGTCGATCGCCTCGAGTGCACCGCCGCGCCTGACAATACAGCCAATCGTCTCAGGTCGTCGGCCGATGCAGCTTATGTCGCTGGCAAGCTCATGCTGCAGCATATCGGCGAAGCTGCGCCGGGCGGCGGAGATCAGTTGCTCACTCAGGCGCTTCCTCGCCCAGAACATCAGGGCTGATGGGCTATAGGCATACAGGCATTGCAAGTCCGCCTTCGGCGCCATCAACAGAGCAGACCGCACAACCGCGGCCGGGTCCCTCGCCAGGTCGATTGCCGCCAGGAGATGCCGGTACTGACCATCCGGATTGTTCCGCACCACGAGGACTGGGAGGTCGGACGCGCAAATCACCTGCTCCGTCGTGCAGCAGTGGAGTTGCCCCGCAGCCGCCATCCGATGCTGGCCCAGGATGATAAGCCGGCAGTTGCGCGTTCGCGCCTCGTTGACGATGGATCGCGCGGCTTCGCCGCGTTTCACCACGATCTCGACCCGGTGGCCGGCCGCGCCGGCGATTCCGCGCACCGATGACCATAGCGTCTCCCTGGCACCAGCAGCCATTTGGGCCGCTATATGCGAGGGCAGAGCCTCGTCGATCACATGCAGGACGGTGAGAGGACAGCCAAGCTGCTGGGCCAGCAGACCAGCACGATGGATCGCCTGCTCGAAATTGCCCGCCAGGTCGGTGGCGACGAGAATTCCGCTCGGCGCCGGCAGCTCCCCGACGCGACGCAGTCGCGCCAGCGATAGCGGCGCGCATAATCGGTTGGACATGATGATCCCTCTGCTGCGCTGCGTGCCACGCCGCCTTCACGCCGGCGGGCCCACAGATGCGCATCAGCAGAATGGCCTGGAGCGCGTATAAATTCGATGTTGCTCTGCGCATCCGCTGATGCGCGGTCTGCTCAGCGTGTCGAGCGCGTCCAGTGATAGATGCGCTGCAAGGTGCCACCCATCAGCGCCGCTCGATCAGTGTCGGACAGGCGATCGGTGACGCGGAACGCCTCGACCCCCTCGCGATAGGTCAGCAGGCCGACGGCACGGGTCCAGTCGGTGCCCCACATGCAGCGATCGAAGCCGAACGCGTCGAAGATGCGGCCGAGCGGATCCCAGATGTCCCGGAACGGGAAGGCTTCGTGCGACAGGGTGCAGGCCCCTGTGATCTTGATCGACACGTTGGGATGCGCCGCCAGCGCGAGCACCTTCGGCAGGTCGGCGAACGGCGCTGCCGGAGCCGGTGGTTCAAACGGCTGCTGCAGGCCGAGATGGTCGATCACCAGTGACGTGTCAGGGTTGCGGGCGGCCAGCGCCGCCGCCTGTTCCAGTCGGCCCCAGCACAGCAGGTTGACCGGCAGATCGTGGCGTGCGGCCGCGGCCAGCACGCGATTGACCCCAGGGTCGGCGGGGTCCTCGGAGACACCGCGATTGAGCATGATGCGGACGCCGACGGTGCCTGCGGTGCGCGCCCAATCGGCGACGGTATCGGCCACCGTCGGGTCGGTGGGATCGACCGGCTTGATCAGCCGGAATCTGGTTCGATGCGCGGCATAGACGTCCAGCGCGTAGCTCGCGTCGTAGTGGTACATGGTGAACGGCGAGACCAGCAACGCACCGTCAACGCCGACAGCGTCCATTGCGGCCACCATGCCGTCGCCGGTGACTTCCGGCTCGCCATGGAGAACGCCGGCCCATGGCCGCCCCGGATGATCGCGCTCATAGGCATGTACCTGTGCGTCAATGACTGCCATTTGCCATCCCCTTCTCTTGCACACCGCCCAACCTTGCGCCTGCAGCGGAAGGTCAGGCTAGATCGCAGACGGGGTGGCCGGCTACGCTGCCGTTGCGTCAGGTCTCGACCGCCTGATGCGTCTTCACATCGCCACGCACCTCGCGCGCATGATCCTGCAACTGCCGTTGCGCTGCATTGAACGCATCGCGGATGGCGACATGCACGTCCTCATGCGCATGGTCTTCGGCGGAATCACGCCGGACCACGATCATGCGATCGGGAACGGTCAGCTCGACGCGCACGTGGTAGAGATTGCCACGCTGGTGACGGCGGTGGCTTGCATCGACCACGACACTGCATCCGATCAGCCGATCGAAGTACTGCTCCAACGCGGCGGCACGGCTGCGAATCTGCTCTTCCAACCCCACGGGCGGCGTCATGTTACGGAATGCGATCCGTAGCGGTTCCTGCATGTCGGGCTCCTTCACCTGGCAGTCCACGCTAGCCGGGTGGCATTCGCAATGCGTTGATCTCGATCAACCGATCGCGAGGCCGCGAAGCTGTGTTTTCGAACGCGGGGAACATTTGCGAGAGCCGGTTGCGCGACCCGATCCAAGGGAACTAGCGTCCGGGCAGTCATCTGGAGAAGAGTCATGCGCCGTTGCCTGCCGTTGATGGCACTTCCGCTGCTTGCGGCTCTGGTCCCCGGCCAGCCAACCTATGCGCAGCGTCCGCCGGGCTACATGCCACCGAGTGCACCGTCGCCCACCGCGCCACCCTATGCCCGGGGTGCCGGCCCTGCGCGAGGACCGCAAGCCTACAATCAGGAGAACTGCGGCACACCAGACGAACCCAAGCCGTGCCCCCCGCTTCCCCGGGTACCGTTGCAGAACTACCCAGGCTACAAGCAGTAGCGGGAGCGGGGCCTACCTGTAGTAGCGGGGCAGTTGCTCGGTTTCGGCCGGCATGACCACCCACGACGGCGCCTGCTCGCAGAAGAGATTGGTCACGGGGCGGAACAGCGAGCGGTCGTCGAGTGTGCCGGCCATGATCAGCTTCCGCCCGGTGCCGGCCTTGTCGATCATGATCGGCGAGCCGCACTGCGAGCAGAACCGGCGGTTCATCGGCTCGCCGGTCTGGCCGCCGGGCATGGTGTAGGTCGTAAGAGGACCGGTAACCACGACACTGTCGTCCGGGAACCCGATACCTGAGAGGAATGCAGTGCCGGTGTGCCGCTGGCAGTCGACGCAGTGGCATAGCATCTGCCGGCCAGGTATCGGCTCAGCGGTGATGGTGTAGCGCACCGCGCCGCACAGACATCCACCCGTGATGTTCGGCATCGGTTCGCCCCCCTAGCCCAGCCACTCCGTCGGTCTTGCCGCCTGGCTGGCCGCGAATGCACGGCTCGTACCCGGCAATACCTCAACGATCGCACCGTCCGGAAGCTGCACGGCCAGCGTCGCAACCCCGTGGTTGGTCAGTTGGACACCGAACGTGCTCGGCGGCAGGCGCAGAAACTTCTCTCCGGCGACGCTGCATCGGCACCAGGGGGTGTCACCCCCGGCTGACTCACCTGGCAACCGGCGCGGTTCCGCCCCTGCAGGCGCGGCAAGCACCGCACCGATGCCTGCCAGCAGTGTCCTTCGATCCATGAGCATGGGCGCAGCATAGCCGCATTGCCGCGTCGTTGACGAGATGCACCGTCCTCACTTGCGGCCTGGCAGGACGCTGCTGAGCACCTCTTTGGCCGTGCCAAGCAGCATGCTGGCCTCACTCGGATCGGGCGCGAGGATCGCCGACAGGAAGTTCTTCGCCTGCTTCAAGGTGATATGCGGCGGAAGTGGCGGCACTTCCGGGTCGGTCCTGACCTCGAGCACGACCGGTCGATCCGCGGCAAGCGCCTGATCCCAGGCTTGCGCCAACTGTTCCGGATCGTCCACGTAGATGCCGCGCAGCCCGATGAGCTCGGCGAAGCGGTGATACGGCACGTCGGGAATCTGTTGCGTCGCATTGAACTTCGGATCGCCCTCGATGACGCGCTGTTCCCACGTGACCTGATTCAGATCCTGGTTGTTGAACACGCAGACCACCCAGGTCGGGTTTGCCCATTCGCGCCAGTATTTGGCGACCGTGATCAGCTCCGCCATGTTGCTCATCTGCATTGCGCCATCACCGACGAGAGCGACGACAGGGCGGTCCGGATACGCGATCTTGGCGGCGATCGCATATGGCACCGCGGCGCCCATCGACGCCAATCCACCCGACAGCGAACACATCATGCCGCTGCGGATCTTCAGGTCACGCGCAAACCAGTTGGCACACGATCCCGAATCGCTGGTGACGACCGCACGTTCCGGCACGCGTGGGGACAGTTCCCAGACCACGCGCTGCGGATTGACCGGATCGGCCGAGGTCATCGCGCGCTTTTCCAGCACCTTCCACCACGCCGCCACGCCCTGTTCGATCTCCTCCTGCCAGTCCCGGTCCGCCTTCCGTTCCAATAGTGGCAGCAGAGCACGCAGCGTTTCCCGTGCGTCACCGAGCAGGTTCACCTCCATCGGATAGCGCAGGCTCAGCATCTCCGGCTCGATATCAATCTGCACGCCGCGGGCCTGCCCCTCTTTCGGCAGGAACTCGGAATACGGAAACCCGGAGCCGATCATCAATAGCGTGTCGCAGCCGGTCATCAGGTCCCAGCTCGGCTTCGTCCCGAGCAGCCCGATGGATCCGGTGACCCAAGGGAGGCTGTCGGGCAGCACCGCCTTGCCGAGCAAAGCCTTTGCAACCCCGGCGCCCAGCTTCTCGGCCACTGCAATCACCTCGTCGGCGGCGCCAAGTGCTCCTGCGCCGACCAGGATTGCCACCTTCTTTCCGGCGTTCAGTACCTCCGCCGCCTGCCGGAGATCGCCTTCGCGCGGGATGACCAGAGGCGCACTGAACCCCACCCCGGAGTGTACGGTCCCGTGCGCCCGCGGCGGGTCCTTGTATTCCTCCTCCTGGAGGTCACTCGGGAACACCAGCGCGGTGACCCGACGGGTGCCCTTCGCGATGCGCATCGCGCGGTCCACGAGGTGCCGCACCTGTGCCGGTGCACTGGCCTGGGCGACGAACGCGCCCGCGACGTCTTTGAACATCGCCGGCAGGTCGACCTCTTGCTGATAGTGCCCACCGATGGCGGTGCGCGCCTGCTGTCCGGCGATGGCCAGCACGGGCATGTGATCCAGCCGCGCATCATAGAGGCCGGTGATCAGGTGCGAGGCGCCCGGGCCCGAGGTGGCGAGGCAGACACCCACCTCGCCGGTGAACTTGGCATAGGCGGAGGCCATGAAGGCGGCCATCTCCTCATGCCGGGCCTGGATGAAGCGGAACTTGCCATTCGCCCGGTTCAGCGCACCCAGCAATCCGTTCACGCCATCGCCTGGGTAGCCGAATATCGTGTTCACGCCCCACTCATGCAGGCGCTGCCAAAAGAAGTCGCCGACGGTCTGGCCCATGCGATCAATCCTGTGCTGAAGCGAGCGTGCCTTGGGCAACGCCCGGTTTCGCGCACCGTTTGCACCCCCCGCATCACTCTGCGACGAGCGGCCGGGTCAGATCCTCACGCCAATTGCGTGGCCAGTACGGCAGGGAGGCCGGCGAGGTCGCGCAATTCCGCAACCAGGTGCTGGCGAAGACCGTACTCATCGGGATCGCCGTAGCGATTGACCCTGACAACCGCAAAGCCGTTGGCCAATGCCGCCTGGGTGTCCCACGGATTGCCGGAGACAAACAGCGTGCGAGCGGGGGTGATGCCCAGTTCCGTTTGCACAAGTGCATACACTGCCGGTGATGGCTTGAAGCATCCCGCTTGCTCGACACTGATGATGCCATCGAGCAGAGGGGTGATACCGGCAGCCTCACAGGCCGCCGACAGCATCGCCGGCGTGCCATTGGAGAGGATGGCGAGGCGAAACCCGGATCCACGCAGGGCCGTCAGAACCGTCGGAACTTCAGCGTACGCGTCGAGGCGTTCGTAGGCGGCCAGCAGCGCAACGCGCAATTCATTGCCAATGCCGTGGCGGGCCATGACATAGTCGAGGGCATCGGCAGTACAGGTGGCGAAGTCACGCCGCGGGCGGCGCACGGTCATGTTGTCGATCCAGGAATATTCGAGCTGCTTGATGCGCCATTCCGCCGCCAGTGCCTGCCAGTTGCTGCCCAGGTGCCGGGCGTGGCGCGCCATGGCAGCCTGCAGGTCGAGCAGGGTGCCGTAGGCATCGAAAACGACCGCATCAAAGGCTCGCTCCGTCATAGCTGCTCCCATCACTGCTCCCGGACAGTGCTTACGGTATGCTGGTCACGACCTCATGGTCATGACGGATCGATCGACAGCAGGCGCTGCAGGGCGCATCGCCTTACCGCGCAGGATGGCGGGAGGCTGCTCGATGAACAACGCAAACAGGCCCAGGACACCGGTGCCGGCCGCGAGCAACGCGACATCCAGCGCGACGGAGTAGCGCAGCCGCGCGTAGAGCACGGAGCACCCCCAGGACAGGAAGATCCCAAGGCAGAACACCTGCAGGCTATGCCGCCCCATCGCCGCCAGCACATCCAGCGGCCGCCACCGCATCCACCTGGCATCGCGCGGCATGAGGCGGGCAACGAGAAAGGCCAATGCCAGGCCGTGCAGCATCAGCGGCGGGCCAAGGTCGGTCTTGCTGAGCCAGCGCCCGTCGGGCAAGGCCAGGTGCAATGGGACGAGGCCGTGCTCAATGAGACGCAGTGCGAGTCCGGCCAGGAGGATCAGCAGTGCGACGCCAATCAGCACGGGCGATCGCGGCAACGTCACCTCGCCGCGGCGCAGGCGCCCGCCCAGCCAGACGCCGGCCATGAACAGAACCTGCCAGGCCAGCACATTGAACCCCGGCAAGCGATCGCCGAGGGCGGGGATGTGGAGGTCGTAGATCTGCACACCGGCATAGAGCGAGAGTGGCGCCAGCAGGGCCCAATTGCCGATTGCGGAGACCAGCAGCGCGAATGCCGGCAGCAAGGCCGTGCCGACGATGAAGACGGGCAGGATGTCCATATAGGCGGGTTGGTAGATCAGCCCAAAGGCTCCCGCGATGCCGGACACCGGATTCGCGAACAGATATGTCCAGTGCAGTGCAGCCGCTTGCCCCGCCAATGTGGGAACGGCACGCGTTGCCAGCATCAGTGCGGCGAACAGCAGCAGAACCAGCATGTGCACGCGGTACAGGCGTAGTGCACGGAGCAACATATCGCGCGTTGCAAGGCGTCGGCCGTAGCGCGCCAGCTTGTAGTCGAACACGCTGCCGAGCGTGAGGCCGGAGAGAAATACGAACTGTTCGGAACTGTCCGAAAGGCCCCAGGTACCGTGGATCATCCAGGCGCCGATCCAGGACCCGGTGGCGTGGCTGGCAAATATGGTCAACTGCAGCCAGCCACGCACCAGATCGAGGCGCGAATCCCGTGCCGGGCGCGGCGGGGCCACACCGGCGAAGCTGGTAGACGACATGGCAAGGTGCTCCGGCGCTGCGGTTCGTGGATTTCAGCCGGCGACCAGACGCCCACCGCGTGCCAGTAGCCGGTCCACCAGCGCGCGGATCTCGTCCCGGTAGACGAACAGGATGAAGGCTGACAGCAGCCAGACCTCGCAGGCCTCGGTGAACAGCCGCCCGCCGTCATTGTACGGATCGATGCCGAGTGGGCTGAACACATGAAAGAAGATCGCGCCCGACATGATCATCAGCGAGAACGCCGCGCCGTACAGCCGTGTCCAGGGCAGCACGACGAGCACGGAGGCGATGATCTCGGCGATGGCGACGGTGAGGCGGAACGCCTTCTCGTGCCCCGAGATGTAAAGCCAGTCCGACAGGATGGTGAACAGATAGACCGAGCCCTCATTGCCGGTCAGCTTGAACTGCTCATACCAGAGCAGGATATAGGCGATGTAGAGTGCAGCGGGCCAGGTCAGCATGCGCAGAACACGGCTCATGATCATTCTCCTTGAAACCATTCGGCCGTCGGAGGAGTAGGGGAGGAGCAGGCGGCCTGCCCAATGCCATCGCCTGATGGAAACCATGCGATCCGCTGATGCCGCTGCACGGATCAGTCGGCTGCCAGGGCCTGCTCTGGAACGTCCGCCGTCGGCCACGGGTACTGCCGCAAGGAGCGCACGAACGCCGCCAGCGGCGACGACCAGCGCCGCCCCGCCACGGTCACGAGACACACCTCACGCTCGATCGACGGTGACACGACCGGCCTGCTGATCACGCCGGGAATGGTGTTGGAGAACTCCGGCAGGAAGCAGATCCCCATGCCTGCTGCAACCATCGTCAGGATCCAGTCCTCGCGCTCGCTGCGGAACGAGCCCATCAGGTGCGAACCGTTGGCGTGACAGATATCGCGCAGCGCGTCGTAGTACTCGCAGTTGATCCGGGCGAGGTAGGGCTCACCATCCAGCTCAGCGACCGAGACCGTCTGTCGGCGTGCGAACGGATGGCTCGCAGCGCAGGCGATGACGAAGCGTTCACTGTACAGCGGCTGTGGTTGCAGGGGCGCAGCAAATCCGTCGGGGCGCGCGATCAGCGCGACGTCAAGGTCGCCTTTGGTCAGCAGCTCGCACAGCCGATCGGGAACCGATTCCAGCAGCGTGATCTCCACACCCGGATTGTCACGGCGGAACTGGTTCAGAAAGCTGATGAAGCGCACGGGTCCGATGGTGCACATCACACCAAGGCGCAGCTGCGCACTGTCCAGCCGCAGGAACCGCGAGGCGGTCTCCTTCGCCGCCCGGGTTTGATGCAGCACCTCGGACAGAGTGGGCTCCAGCAATCGCCCGAGTTCGGTCAGATGGGTGTTGTTGCGTTCGCGCGAGAACAGCAATCCACCGAGTTCGTCTTCCATCTTCTGGATGGCCCGCGTCAGCGCCGGCTGGCTGACGTTGCACATCTCCGCCGCCTTGGTGAAGTTGAGCGTCTGGCTCAGCGCCAGGAAATAGCGGATCTCGTGCAGTTCCATCGCCGTTTCCCCGTTATCCGTCATCGGTCGGACTCCGCTGGCGGCCGAACGTGACAGCCGGAAGCGCCGATAAATTCCGCGCATCGGCTCCATCGGCACTCGGCATTGGCTGCTGCGCCCTGTCGCGCCCCACTCTCTGGGCATCGGCGCCATCCGGCGCCCGTGCAAGGGAAACAAAGATGACAAATATAATGAGCGCGGCCGGATTGGCCCGCATGGATGCACAGCGGCCGCTTGACGGCCGTGTGGCGGTCGTCACCGGCTCCACCAGTGGCATCGGCCTTGGCATCGCCAATGCACTGGCGGCGAGCGGTGCGTCGATCGTGCTGAACGGCCTGGGCGATCCTGGCGAGATCGGCACGCTGTGCCATGTGCTTGGCGCACGCCATGACGTGCCGGTGCGCTATGACGAAGCGAATATGGCCGATGCCGGTGCGATCCGCGACATGATGGAGCGCGTCGGCCGCAGCTTCGGTCCGGTCGACATCCTGGTGAACAATGCCGGCATCCAGCATGTCGCACCGATCGAGGAGTTCCCGCCGGAAAAATGGGACGCCATCCTGGCGATCAATCTGTCCGCCGCGTTCCACGCCATCCGTGCGGTGCTACCGGAAATGAAGCGCCGTGGCTTCGGCCGCATCGTCAACGTCGCCTCGGCCCACGGGCTGATCGCCTCGCCCTACAAATCGGCCTATGTCGCAGCCAAACACGGTGTTGTCGGCCTGACCAAGGTGGTGGCGCTGGAGGCTGCGGAACACGGCATCACCTGCAACGCCGTGTGTCCCGGCTATGTCTGGACCCCGCTGGTGGAGAAGCAGGTCGAGGCCCAGGCGAAGGCGCACGGCATCGGCCGCGACGAGGTGATCCGTTCGGTCTTCCTCGCCGAGCAGCCGACGCGTCGCTTCGCGACGGTCGAGGAGATTGCCGGCACGGTGACGTTCCTGTGCGGTGACGCTGCGGCGTCGATCACCGGCATCGCGCTGCCCGTCGATGGCGGCTGGACGGCTCACTGACATGACACACTGGGGAGAAAACGTCATCGCGGCGCGGCCCGACGCATTCGGGCCGATGTCGCTGCTGCGCAACGCCGCGGCCGGCAAGCCGATCAGCCTCGCATTGCAAGGCGGCGGCCTGCACGGAGCGTTTATCTGGGGCGTGCTGGATCGCCTGCTGCAGGAAGACGGGATCGAGATCGAGGCGGTCAGCGCCACTGGCGCCGGCGCGCTCAATGCCACGTGCCTTGCCTATGGCATTGCGACCGGCGGTGCGGCCGAGGCACGCCGCGTGCTGCGGTCCTTTTGGCAACATGTCGACGATGCTGTGGCGCGCCTGCCGCTGTGGCCACGCTGGCGCAGCCGCATCGTCGGAGAAGGCGCCGCAGCGAGCCCGCAGGGCATGCACATCCTGCGTGCGGCCCTCGACGCCGTCATCGACTTCGAGGAGTTGCAGAAGCCGACGTCGCCGATACGCCTGTTCCTGTCTGCCACCAATGTGCGGACCGGCCGGGCGAAGGTGTTCCGCCAGGCCGAACTCTGCACCGAGGCGGTGCTGGCGGCAGCGTGCCAGCCGACGCTGTTCGACGCGGTGGAGTATGACGGCGAGCACTACTGGGACAGCAGTGCACTCGGCGGTTCGTCGATCGTCCCGCTGGTGTTCGGCACCGACTGCGACGACGTGGTCGTGGTGCACGCCGGCACGCCGCCCCGGTCGGAGCTGCCGCGCACGCTGGCTGGCGTCATGCAACGGGTTAACGAAATCGGCCTGGCCACCGCGCTGCGGCGCGAAATCCGGGCACTGCACTTCGCGACCGACCTCGCATCGAATGGCGAGCGCCGCCGCAGCGGCGCGGGCCGTGCACGGCTGCATGCCATCACCGCCGATTTCGAGAGTGCCGCGATCCACCCGGCGTTTCCGCTGCACCCCGATGCCGATGTCTCGGCCACGCTGTGCGCGGCCGGCAGACGGTGCGCGGGCACGTGGCTGGACGCGCATTTCGCCGCGATCGGGCTCGAGTCCTCGATAGAGCTTTATCCGCAACATCTTTGCCCGGCATCGGAGAACGCAGATGGATGACGAACGGAATGGCGCGCAGCCAGCCAAGAAGGTCGCCTTGCCGCCCGGCACCAACCAGGTGGTGCTGGTGCTGCAAGGCGGTGGCGCACTCGGCGCCTATCAGGTCGGCGTCTATCAGGCGCTGCACGAAGCCGGCATCGAGCCCGACTGGATCATCGGCACCTCGATCGGTGCAATCAATGCCAGTCTGATCGCCGGCAACGAGCCGGCCGACCGGATGACGCGGCTCGCTGATTTCTGGCAACGAGTCGAACATGGGCCGTTCCACCAGGCACTGGCCGGGTTGCCGCTGTTCGGTGGATTGGCAACCACGTGGCTCACCATGGCGGGCGGGCTGCAGAACTTCTTCTCGCCCAATCCGCTGGCATTCGTCAGCCATCACGCCTCGCTCGGAGCCGAGACCGCGGGCTTCTACTCCACCGCGCCACTCGGCGCGACGCTGAACGAGCTGGTAGACTTCGCCCGCATCAACCGCCATGCCACGCGCCTGACCGTCGGCGCGGCCAACGTGCGCACCAGCGAGATGCGATACTTCGACAGCCGGGACATGCCACTGGACGCCCGTCACGTGATGGCGTCCGGTGCGCTGCCGCCGGCATTTCCTGCTGTGCGTATCGACGGTGACCTGTATTGGGACGGCGGCATTCTGTCGAACACGCCGGTCGAAGCGGTGTTCGACGACTATCCGAGGCGCAATTCGCTGGTGTTCGCCGTGCATATCTGGAACCCGGCCGGCGCCGAGCCGGAAACCATGTGGCAGGTGCTGAACCGGCACAAGGACATCCAGTATTCAAGCCGCGCGGTGACGCACGTCGCTCGGCAGAAGCAGATCCACCGGCTGCGCCACGTCATCTCCGAACTGGTGAAGCGCATGCCAGAGCAGCTCCGCCAGAGCGATGAAGTACAGGATCTTGCGGGTTATGGCTGCCTGACGCGCATGCACGTGGTGCGGCTGCTGGCACCCACTTTGAACGGCGAGGACCACACCAAGGATATCGACTTCAGTCCGAGCGGCATCCGCGCGCGCTGGGAAGCCGGCTATGCCGACACGCAGCGCGTCGTCGGCATGACACCGTGGCAAGGCGACTTTGATCCGATCGAAGGCGTTGTCCTGCACGAGGCGCAGGCCGGTACCGCGATCACCAGCGGCTGACGAGGGTGACGAGGGGCGCCTGTCTGATCATCCCTGCGGGCGAGCGGGCCCGAAGGTGATCAGGCGGGCGCCGCGCTTGAACGTGACATACGCCCACAGCCAATCCAGCAGCACGGCAATCCGGTTGCGGAAGCCGATGAGGAAGGCGATGTGCACCAATCCCCACAACAGCCACGCCAGACGCCCCGACAGCCGTACCCAGCCGAAATCTGCCACCGCGTGACCCCGCCCGATCGTCGCCAGGCTGCCGGCGTGGTGGTAACGGAAAGGCGGCGTACTGTGTCCGGCAAGGCGCGCCCGCATCGTCTGCGCGACATAAGCGCCCTGCTGCTTGGCAACCGGCGCGAGGCCAGGCAGAGGTCGGCCGTCGGCACCGCTCGCCGCCGCGGTATCGCCGATGACGAAGATTTCCGGATGGCCCGGCGGCGTGAGATCGGATTCGACGATCACCCGGCCGGCGCGGTCGTGCGCGGCACCCAGCCATCGGGCAGCCGGCGACGCCATCACGCCGGCCGCCCACACGACGGTGGCCGCTGCAATGAATTCATCACCCAGGACCACGCCTTGTTCGCTGCATCCGGTTACCGCAACCCCCGTGCGCAGCTCCACCCCGAGGGCCAGGAGTGCGGCCTTCGCCTTGGCGGAAAGTGACGGCGGAAAGGCTGGCAGTACGTGCTCGCCGGCCTCGATCAGGATGATGCGCGCATCGCGAGGATCGATGGTCTGGAAGTCCTTGGCCAGCGCCACCCTCGCCAGCTCGGCGATGGCACCGGCCAGCTCGACCCCGGTCGGGCCAGCGCCAATAACGACGAATGTCAGAAGCCGGCGCCGGTGATCGGCATCCTCAGCGGATTCCGCGTGTTCAAACGCCAGCAGGATCCGCCGACGGATCGCCGTGGCGTCCTCGATCTGTTTCAGGCCAGGCGCATGCGGCTCCCAGTCGTCGTGACCGAAATACGCATGCCGCGCGCCGGTCGCAACGATCAGGATGTCGTAGGGAATCTGATGATCATCGGCCAGGACGGTACGCGTGCCGGTGTCGATCGAACGCACCGCACCCAGCATGATGCGCACGTTCCTGCGTCCACTGAAAAGGCCGCGGATCGGCGTGGCGATGTCGGCCGGCGACAGGCCGGCCGTGGCGACCTGGTAGAGCAGCGGCTGGAACAGATGGTGGTTGCGCTGGTCGATGACGGTGAGTGCCACCGGCAATCGCGCCAGTGATTTGGCGGCAGTCAGACCGGCAAAACCGGCGCCAATGACCACGATCCGCAGGGGCTGACCGGTTGCCGTCTGCATCGTTCCCTCCAACAAGCACTGTCGAAATGTCAACGGCCCGGCCGCGCGATGATGCGCGACCGGGCCGCGTGACGGTGGGCACCGATAGCAGGATCAGCCGTTGCCCCAATGGAACACGGCCATCTGCTCCAGGATCTCCTGGTCGATGCCGGCCAGCGACATGTGGCCACTGGCATCGAGCTTCAGCCTGCTGACCGGAATGGCGACCAGCCGGTCATTGCCGAGCGAATTGCGCACGGCGACGATAACGCGCGTCTCGCCGCCCGCAGGTGCCACGAGCACATCATCGATCGCGCCGATGGCTGCGCCCCTGTCGTTGTAGACAGTCATGCCGAGAAGCTTGCTGCTGCGCATGCTGTGGTCGGCCATGACCGCCTGGTTGCTCGCCATCGGCGCCACAGTCTGCGCGAATCCCGGTCCTGCAAGCCCGATCGCCAGCGCCGTGGTCACGATGGCGGTGGTGAACTTTGTCATTGATTCCTCCAGGTCAGTGTTTCGACGGATGCATATTGAACCGTCGAAAGTCCGGAGACACATGCCGAGGTGTGATCGGTTCGATGCGTGCCTTCTATAAAGTTTGTGGTGGCACCAGTCGGTGGCTGAGCGCCATGCCAATCATCAGCGCCACGCCGATACCCACCACGCAGGCCGTCCAGCCGATATGGTCATAGGCCTGGCCAAGCACGATGCTGCCGACGAGACCGCCAAGAAAGTAGCACGCGAGATATAGGCCGCTCGCCGCGGCACGATCGGCGCGTGCCGCACGTCCGACAAAGCTGGTCGCAATCGCCTGGGCAAAGAAGGTGCCGACGCTCAACAGGACCAGGCCGGCCAGAACGGCAGGAAGCGATGGCAACAGGAGCAACGGCAGCCCTATGGCGGCGACCGCAAGGGCGGCAGCGCAGATGATCCGCGTGCCCCAGCGGAGCGCACAGCGGCCGGCGAACGGGGTGGTGACGATGGAGGGCAGGAACACGAAATAGACGAACCCGAGCCCCATCATGCCCAGGCCGAACGGTTGACGCACCAGTACGAAATTCACGTAGGTGAACGTGCCGATGAATGCGAACAAAATACAGAAACCGAGCCCAAACGCCGCTCGCAGTGAGCGATCGTGCAGGTTGGCCAGCAGAGCACCAAGTGCAGGTTCCATCGCTCCGCCGCGCCTGACGGATGTGCGACGCACGGCAAGACAGGCGAGCATGGCGCCGCACAGGTTGAGACCGGCAAACACCACGAAATTTGTAGCCAGGCCGAGATGATCCGCCACGGCAGCGGACAGGAGGCGGCCGAACAGATTGCTGGCCACGTTGCCTGTGATGTAGGCAGCAAATGCCGATGCAGCTTCGCGCGGACTGCTGGTCTCGGCCACAACCGCCAGCGTGAGCGTGAAAGCCGCGGCCATGCATAGGCCCTGCAGCACCCGCAGCGCGGCGAACACCGGGATTGCGGGCATGGTGGCCAGCAACAGTGTCGGCACCGACAGCAGTAGGAGCGCGAGCACGATGCCGCGCCGGCGGTCGACCAGCCGGCCGAACACCGCCATGGCAAGACCTGCGATCGCCATGCCGATGGTACTGGCGTTCACCGCAAAGCTCATCGCCGCCGGCGAGGTGCCATAGGCTGCCGTGAGCGCCGGCAGGATTGCCTGCGTCGCGAACAGGTCAACGACGGTGAGGAAGGCCATCACCCCAACGAGCAATGCGCGCAGCAACGTGCGCAGGTGCGGTGGTGCCTCGGCTGCGCCGGGCGGCGCCGCGGCGATCGACATGGGCATCATGACTCTGACCTGTGGCTCACGGGTTGAAAAAAATTCGGGCGCGGTCATGCGATGACCGCGCCCTTCCGGTCGACATTTGTGCTGCGGTCGCGCGGCTACATCATGTGCTGGTCGGCCATCCCGGTGGGGAAGAAGTCGGCGGACAACAGCACCACCGCTTGTTTGCCGGTGTTTTTCCACCAGTGCGACGTTGCATGCGTCTCCGTCGCCCATTCGCCTGCGCGGTGCACGATCGGCACTGCACAGGTGCTGGCATATTCCACGATCTCACCCTGGACGATGTAGATGATGGCTGGCCGATTGGCGTGCTCGTGCCAAGGCACCACGCCGCCAGCCTTGATTTCCAGGCGGCGCATACGCAGCAGGCGATCCTTCACCGCCGCGGGCTCCTTCGCCAGATCGATCGTCGTCAGGACAGTGTCTGTCACGTCCTTCGCGGGGGACGCATTCATCTTTTCGCCGCTGCCATCCGGTCGCAGCTTGTCGGCCGGGCAAGAGCCGGCTGAAGCCGGAGCCGCGGCGAGAACGAGGCCGGCGACGAGCGCCGCGGCGGCGAGGCCCCATCGATATGCACTGGTTGGATTGTTCATGACTGTTTGCTCCTTCATCGCCGGGGCCGTAGCCCGGGCATCGACGAATGAAGGAATGCGCCGCGCTGCGGCCCGAGAAAAATGCCATGTCGCTATGGGTTCGATCGAGGCCGCTTATCAAGAATTTCGGACAACGCCGGACAGCCGCGTGAGGACCTGTGCGGTTGAGCACGTCTGTCTCCCCTGGGTTGGCGCTTGACGTTCCACCGACATCTCCATAAATGTGGAGAAATGAAGAAGTCAGACGCGCTTGCAGCCCTTGCTGCCATCGCGCAGGAAACCCGTCTCGATATCTACCGGCTGCTGGTGCAGGCCGGGCAGCGGGGATTGGCAGCCGGCAAAATTGGCGAGGAGCTGGGACTGCCCTCGGCCACCCTGGCCTTTCATCTCAAGGAACTGAAGCACGCCGGCCTCGTGACGTTCACCCGCGAGGGACGGTCGCTCATCTACGCCGCGATCTACCCCACCATGAATGCCCTGCTCGCCTTCCTGACCGAGAACTGCTGCGGCCGGCCGTGTTCCGTCACCGTGCCGGTCTGCCTGCCTGCCGATACAGAGACATAGCAAACCCATAGGAGCGCCTGACCATGTCGGACGACGTGATGGCATCGGATACGATCAAGGAGATGGTGCGTGCCCGCTATGGCAGCATCGCCGCTCGTGCAGAAACGTCGTGCTGCGCGCCAGCGGCGACCTCTTGTTGCGGTGAGGCGGCTGTCGCGCCCGATCTGAATGCGAAGGCGCGGGTGATCGGCTATTCCGATGAGGAACTTGCGGCCGTGCCGGATGGCGCCAACCTTGGACTGGGCTGCGGCAATCCGCTCGCCATCGCCGCAATGAAGGCCGGCGAGGTCGTGGTCGATCTTGGCAGCGGTGCCGGATTCGATTGCCTGTTGGCAGCCCGCCAGGTCGGTGCGACAGGACGCGTGATTGGCGTCGACATGACGCATGAGATGCTCAAGAAGGCGCGTGACAACGCCAGCAAACTTGGCGCGACCAATGTCGAATTCCGCCTTGGCGAACTCGAACATCTGCCGATCGCCGATAACACGGCCGATGTGATCATATCGAATTGCGTGATCAACCTGGTGCCCGACAAGGCGCAGGTGTTCCGCGAAGCATTTCGTGTGCTGAAGCCAGGTGGTCGCGTTTCCGTTTCGGATGTTCTGAATATCGCACCGCTTCCCGACGACCTGCGCGCCGACCCGGCGCTGCTCTGCGGCTGTGTTGCCGGCGCGATTCCGGCGGAGCGCACTGAGCGCCTGCTCCGCGAGGCCGGATTCACTGATGTGACGATCGCTGTTGACCCGCAGAGTCGCGACACCGTCGCATCATGGGCACCGGGGCGCGGCATCGAAAAATGCGTTGCATCGGCCATGGTCGAGGCTCGCAAGCCATTGCGCGCCTGACGCCATGTCGGGCGAGGCACAGCCTCGCCCGACATGCGTCCCAAGCCCCATAGGATCTCCGTCATGAGTGAATCTATCGCCCCGGCCGGCCACCCGGCGGCGGGTAAGCCAGCGATGAGCCTGTTCGAGCGCTTTCTCACCTTCTGGGTGGCGCTGTGCATCATCGTCGGCATCGCGCTCGGCCAGCTTTTGCCGAAAGTCTTCCACACCATTGGCGATGCCACCGTGGCGCAGGTCAATCTGCCGGTCGCCGTGCTGGTGTGGCTTATGATCGTGCCGATGCTGTTGAAGATCGATCTGACCGCGCTGCGGGAGGTTGGGCAGCACTGGCGCGGCATCGCCACAACGGTGGGTATCAACTGGCTCATCAAGCCATTCTCGATGGCGCTCCTGGCCTGGGTCTTCGTTAATCACCTGTTTCGGCCGTGGCTGCCAGCCGACCAGATCGCAAGCTATACCGCCGGACTGATCCTGCTCGCTGCCGCACCCTGCACGGCCATGGTGTTTGTCTGGTCGAACCTCGTGGAGGGCGAGCCACATTTCACGCTGTCGCAGGTGGCGCTCAATGACGCCATCATGGTGGTGGCATTCGCGCCCATCGTCGGCCTGCTGCTCGGCCTCTCCGCCATCAGCGTGCCTTGGGACACGCTGTTGCTTTCGGTCGTGCTGTACATCGTCGTGCCGGTGATCGTGGCGCAGCTCTGGCGCGCGGCGATCCTCCGCACCGGCGGTCAGCCTGCCCTGTCGCGCATGCTCAGCCGGCTCGCACCGCTGTCCCTGAGCGCTCTGCTGCTCACGCTTGTGCTGCTGTTCGGCCTGCAGGGTGAGCAGATCATGCGGCAGCCCCTGGTGATCCTGTTGCTTGCCGTGCCGATCATCATCCAGGTGTATTTCAACGCTGGCCTCGCCTACTGGCTGAACCGGAGGCTCGGCGTTGAATGGTGCGTCGCAGGCCCATCGGCGCTGATCGGTGCCTCGAACTTCTTCGAACTCGCCGTCGCGACGGCCATCGTCCTGTTCGGCTTTCAGTCCGGCGCCGCGCTTGCGACCGTGGTTGGTGTGCTCGTGGAAGTGCCCGTCATGCTATCCGTCGTGCACATCGTGCGCCGCACACGCCGCTGGTACGAGCACGTCTGATGGATAAGAGTCACTTCAGAGCTCGGGTGGCGTCGGCGACGGACGCGGAAGCGATTGCCAGGATTTACAATGAGGGCATCGCGGATCGCATCGGTACATTCGAGACGGAGTCGAGAACCACGCAACAGATCGAGGCCTGGTTCGACGGAAGGCATCCCGTTGTCGTCGTCGAAGAAGGACAGGAGGTCGTGGGTTTCGCCTCGACCTCCACCTATCGCAGCCGGCCGTGTTACGCCGGCATTGCCGAATTCTCGGTCTACGTAGCGCGCCATCGTCGCGGAGCCGGGGTTGGTGAGGTTGCGATGGTCGCCTTGCTCGACGCCGCAGCGGCAGCCGGCTACTGGAAGTTGCTATCTCGTATCTTCCCCGAGAATGCCGCGAGCCGCGCCCTCATGGCGAAGGTTGGTTTTCAAGAGGTCGGCATTTACCGGCGGCACGGGAAGCTGGACGGCGTCTGGCGCGACTGCGTGATCGTTGAGCGCCTGCTCGGCGAGGCGGCTGCGTAGCATGCGTCGGCGCAGCGTCGTCGTCTCGATACTTGGCATCACGCAGACGCTCGCCTGGGGATCGACGTACTACCTGGCGGCCGTCTTCGCGGACCCGATCTCGGAGACGCTGCAACTGCCCCGAGCGTGGTTCTTCGGCATCTTCTCGGCCGCTCTGCTGCTCTCTGGGCTGTTAGGACCACTCGCCGGCCGCATGATCGATCAACACGGCGGGCGCGATGTGCTGGCCGCGACGAATCTCGTGTTCGCTGCGGGCCTTGTGTGCCTGTCGTTCGCTGCAGGGGTCGCAAGCCTTGCGTTCGCTTGGGTGCTGCTCGGCATCGGAATGGGCTTCGGCCTGTATGAAGCGGCGTTTGCCACGGCAGCGGGACTCTACGGGCGGGACGCACGCAACGCGATCACCGGCATCACGCTGTTCGCCGGCTTTGCCAGCACCGTTGGCTGGCCGACGAGCGCCCTCTTCATCGAGCATTTCGGCTGGCGCGGCGCCTGCGTGGCTTGGGCGGTGCTGCACCTTCTCATCGGTCTGCCGATGAACCGGCTGCTGATACCGAAAGCCGTCCCGCACCCGCCCGAACAGACTTCCGTGCAGGGGACCACGCCGACAGGAATTCCCTGGACCATGATCGTCCTCGCCAGCGTGTTCGGCGCGACCTGGTGTGTGTCCACCGCGCTGGCCGCACACTTGCCGCGCCTGCTGGAAGCCATGGGCGCCACGTCGGCGGTGGCAATCTTTGCCGGCTCGCTGCTGGGGCCTGCCCAGGTTGCGGCGCGCCTGGTGGAATTCACCTTCCTCCGCCGGATTTCCCCGATGATCTCCGCGCGGCTTGCGACGATGCTGCATCCGATTGGGGCGGTATTGCTGGCGGTCTTCGGCCCGGTCATGGCGATCCCCTTCGTGCTGCTGCACGGCGCCGGCAACGGGATGCTGACGATAGCGCGCGGCACGTTGCCGCTGGCACTGTACGGCCCGGGCGGCTACGGCCTGCGTACCGGCATTCTCGCCGCTCCCGCACGCATCCTGCAGGGGGGCGCGCCGCTGTTGTTCGGCCTCGTGCTCGACAACGCGGGACCGCTGCCAGCCCTGCTGTGCACCGGGTCGCTCACAGCGCTTTCCTTCCTGGCGCTGTTCGCGCTGAGGGCGCCGACATCTGCGCCCGGGGTGACGGCCCGGAGCTGACAGAACGACGTTGCGTCCCTTCCATATTTCTGTCTAACTGGAAATATGGAAACCTTAGAAGCCGCCGCGGCCTTCGCCGCCCTGGCGCAAGAGGCGCGGCTCAACCTTCTGCGGCTGCTGATGGCCGAGGGGCCCAACGGTCTGCCCGCCGGTGCACTCGCGAGCCGGCTTGGCCTGCCGGCGTCGACCACCTCGTTCCACCTCGCGGCGCTCGAGCGAGCCGGGCTGACGCAGGCCACCCGGCAAGGGCGGCAGATCATCCATGCTGCACGCATCATCGGTGTGCGGCGGCTGCTTGGCTTTGTGACCGAGACCTGCTGCGGCGGTCGTCCCGAGCTGTGCGGCGACCTCGCAACCTTGCTTCCCCCCTGGCCGGAAGAGGATCGCGGCATGACACCCGCCTTCAATGTGCTGTTCCTGTGCACACACAACTCGGCCCGTTCGATCATGGCCGAGGCCATCCTGGCCAGGCAGGGCGGCGGCAAGTTCCATGCCTATTCGGCAGGCTCACAGCCGATCGATGCACCCAATCCCGAAGTGATGGATCGACTGCGCGTGCTCGGGCATGACACGACGAAGCTGCGCAGCAAGTCCTGGCATGAATTCACCGGTCCCGATGCGCCGCATATGGATTTCGTCATCACCCTTTGCGATACGCCACGCGCCCAGGAATGCCCGGATTTCGGTGGTGTGGCGGTAACGGCAGCCTGGCCGCTGCCGGACCCAGCGAAATTCACGGGCAGTTCGATCGAGCGGGCGGCCTTGCTCAATGAGCTGTACGCCAGCCTGCAACGTCGCATCGGCATTTTCATGTCCCTGCCCTTTGCCTCCCTGGACCGGATGTCATTGAAGGCCCGGCTCGATGAACTGGCTGGTGGCAACCTGCCGATCGCGATGGGGAGTCGCTGATTTGCGGGTCGGCATCAATGGCATGGGCCGGATCGGGCGTTTGGCTCTGCGCGCGGCCATGGGCGGTCTCTATCGCGAGGCACATGATCCCCGGGCGGGAAACCGTCTCGACGTGGTGCACGTCAATGAACTGAAGGGCGGTGCGGCCACAACGGCACATCTCCTCGAATTCGACAGCGTGCACGGCCGCTGGCGCGAGTCGTTCCGCGTCGAGGATGACCGCGCGATCCACATTGGCAGTCATCGCATCGGCTTCAGCGATGCAGCCACACCCGACACCGTCGCATGGGCCGATATCGGCTGCGACATCGTGCTCGAATGCACGGGCAAGTTCCTCAAGCTGGAACAGCTGCAGGGCTATTTCGATCGCGGCGTCAAACAGGTGATTGTCGCAGCGCCGGTCAAGGAAGCTGCCGCGCTCAATATCGTGGTGGGCGTCAACGACCATCTTTATGAGCCGACCAGGCACCGGCTGCTGACTGCCGCATCCTGCACCACCAATTGCCTCGCCCCGGTCGTGCAGGTGCTGCACGAAGCGATCGGGATCCGCCACGGCCAGATCACGACCATCCATGATCCGACCAACACGAATGTGGTGACGGACGCGCCGCACAAGGACCTGCGGCGCGCACGTTCGGCGATGCTCTCGCTGTCGCCGACAACGACCGGGAGCGCGACGGCCATTGCGCTCATCTACCCGGAGCTGAAGGGCAAACTGAATGGCCATGCGGTTCGCGCCCCGGTGCTGAACGCCAGCCTGACCGACTGCGTGTTCGAGATGGCACGCACCATTACGGTCGCAGAGGTGAACGATCTCTTTCGCGACGCAGCCGCGGGACCGCTTGCCGGCATCCTGGGTTTCGAGGCGCGTCCGCTCGTCTCCGCCGATTATGCCAATGACACACGCAGCGCAATCGTCGATGGCCCTTCGACCATGGTGACCGACGATACGCTGCTGAAGGTCTATGCGTGGTACGACAACGAAGTTGGCTACGCCTGTCGCATGGTCGATCTCGCCAACATCGTCATGGAAAGGAGCGCCTGATGTCGGCCGTGCGCAACTACGCGGTCGTGACCGCGAGCTATTGGGGCTTCACGCTGACCGACGGCGCCCTGCGCATGCTGGTGCTGCTGCATTTCTACGCCCTCGGCTACACGCCCTTCATGCTGGCGTTCCTGTTCCTGCTTTATGAGACGGCCGGCATCTTCGCCAACCTGGGCGGTGGCTGGCTGGCGGTGCGGTTCGGCATTCCGCGCATGTTGATGACAGGCCTCGGCCTGCAAATCGCCGGCCTCATGCTGCTCTCCGCACTTGATCCGGCCTGGAGTGCCGCCTTCTCCGTCACCTGGGTGGTGGCCGCGCAGGGGATCGCCGGCGTCGCCAAGGACCTGACCAAGACCGCCTCGAAATCGGCAATCAAGGCAACGTCGGAGGGTGGATCCGGCCAATTGTTCAAGTGGGTTGCGTGGTTCACCGGTTCGAAGAACGCGATGAAGGGTGCCGGATTCTTCGTTGGCGGCCTGTTGCTCGAAACCATCGGCTTCAAGGGTGCATTGTGGCTGATGGCTGCGACGCTTGCCGTCGTGCTGCTCGGCGTTGCCGCGAGCCTGCCACGCACACTGGGCAAGGCGAAGGCATCGAAATCCTTCCACGAGCTGTTTGCCAAGACGCGCAGCATCAACCTGATGGCTGCAGCCCGCGTATTTCTCTTTGGTTCGCGGGATGTGTGGTTTGTTGTTGGCCTGCCGGTGTTTCTTTACAGCCAGGGTTGGCACTACATGGAGGTCGCCGGCTTTATTGCGAGCTGGACGATCGGCTACGGCTTCGTGCAGGCGATCGCGCCATCGGTCATTCGCCGGAGCGGCGACGGTCTCTCGCGCGAAGTGCCCGAGGCAAGATTGTGGGGCGCTGTCCTGACCGCGATTCCTCTGGTGCTCGCCCTCGCGCTTGGCAACGCCCATGTCGGTCGGCCTGATCTTGTCGTTACCGTTGGCCTTTGCATCTTCGGCTTCGCCTTCGCCGTGATCTCATCGCTGCATTCGTATCTGATCCTCGCCTATGCAGGATCGGCCAAGGCGGCGGAGGATGTCGGATTTTACTATGCCGCCAACGCTGGCGGCCGACTGATCGGCATCCTGCTCTCGGGTGCATTGGCGCAAGCTGGCGGCCTGGCGGCATGTCTGTGGGGTTCCGCGGCCATGCTGGGAGTGTGCCTGGCGGTCACCTGGATGCTGCCGACAGTCGCCTCGACGCGTCGTGCCCCCGCATAGCGACGGCACCGCGTTCCGCACTCATGGCCAGTTTCCTGACGTCATGGCGAGGCTTGGCCCCGCCATCCACGTCTTTCTGTCGGCAGCAGGCAAAGACGTGGATGGCCACCACAAGGGCGGCCATGACGAGGAAGGGTAGTCCTCAGCCCTTGAGTTAGCGCTATGGTCCTGCGCCGGCCATGAGGGGGAGGGCCGCGCTTCTGTCTCAACCCAAAGGAGACCCATAACGCCAGATCCACTTGTCGTTGGCGGGTATTGTTTGGCGCCCTGGCTAAGCGCCTCCCAGAGATGCGCCAGCTATGGTGAGCCCGGTGGGACTCGAACCCACGACCCCAAGATTAAAAGTTTGGCAAATTTGTAATATCTTCAAGCGCCTGTTTCCGCTATCGTCGGTCTACCCGCCGATGGAAACGGCTGCGGTTTCAGGCATTTCGGCAACCGCAGTTTCCGAAACCCTGCCCCTCGATTCTCCCCTTGGATCAGGCGGTCTGGTCAACATCATTCGTCGGGTCATCCTGACGGACGCGTCGATAGACCTCTTGTGTCAGATGCTCTTGCGCGACCGCGCGGAAATCCTTGTCGCTCATCACGCGGTTGAAGATTTCCTGGTTGCCATCCATCCGTTGAATGAACAGGTCGTCGAGAATCCGGCCAAAGAAGGCTGAGAAGTTGGCCTCGCTGTTCGCCTTCGCGGCTTCGACAACCTTCTCGTCCCGCTCGGCCGTGGCGCGAACCTGATCGAAGAAAAGCTGGTCGGCTTCCGTGAAATTCGTCCCGAAACGCTCGTTGAGCTGGCCCACCAGCGTAGACAGAGCGACGTCCGTCTCCGGCTCCCGTCCGGTGCCTACATCCGTCGGCCCTTTGAGCGGGTCCGCCTCGCCTGGTGACAGGTCAATAGAACCCTCGCTTACCTGTTGCAGACGGAAGAACTTGAGCGCCACTTCATCATCGATCGTGAACTTCGTGCCGTCTCCAGGGTGGGGCAGCTTGGACGCGAGGTGACGCACGAAGGCGTAGAGCCGCTCCAATTCATCGTCGAAATAGGGGAGGATCTGCGAAAGAAAGCCATACAGGTTGCGGAACGCGATCAACAGCCCGCGAAACTCCTCCTGAGTCGCCTCTTCATGCTCTACGAAGCGGGCGACGCAGCGGTCGAGGATTGCGTTCATTTGCTTGTGATCCTGCCCGCTTGGGTCACGACGAGCCTTGAACCAAACGGCGGCGAACTCCGTCACGTCGAGCGGCGTGAAGATTGCGGATTGCAGCAGCTTGTGATGCAGCTCGTTCAGCCTTTGCGGGTCAGCGTTCTCGCCGACGGGCGTTGTCTGATAATAGGGCTTGAACGCCTTGAAGATGTCTTCTTCCTCATTGCGGAAATCGAGAACGAAGGTGCGTGTCTTGCCAGGCGCTGTGCGGTTGAGGCGTGAGAGCGTCTGCACCGCCTGCACGCCCGCCAGCCGCTTGACCACATACATGGTCTGCAACAACGGCTGGTCGAACCCGGTCTGATACTTCTCGGCGACGATGAGTACCCGATACTCCTCGCCGCCGAAGCGTTCGGGCAGTTCGCGCTCCGGCAGGCCGTCGTTCATGCTCACTTCGGTGAAAGCCGATCCCGGTTGATCCGGGTCCGCGACCGTGCCGGAGAAGGCGACCAGCGCGCGAATGCCGGTATGACCCTTGTCCTTGATATAGCGATCGAATGCCCGCTTGTACTTGACAGCGGCAAGGCGCGAGCCGGTGACGACCATCGCCTTGGCCCGCCCGCCTAGCTCATGCATCACTTTAAGTCGGAAATGCTCGATGATGACCTGCACCACCTGCTCGATATTGACCGGGTGCAGCTCCAGGAACTGGCCCAGGGCCTTGGCCGCCGCCTTCTTCGGCACATCGGGATCCTGCTCGACCTGCATCACCAGGCCGAAGAAGCGCCTGTAGGTCGTGTAGTTCTGCAGCACGTCGAGGATGAAGCCTTCCTCAATCGCCTGCCGCATCGAATATTCATGAAACGGCGCGGTCCCCGACGGCCCAGGTTCGTCGAACACGGCCTTGGTCTTGAACTTGGGCGTGGCGGTGAAGGCGAAGAAGCTGAGGTTAGGCTGCCGCGCCCGGCTCATCACCTCCCGTAGGATCGCCGCTTTCGCCTCTTCGGACAGCGCGTCGTCCTCCTCCTCGCTGAGCTGCGCGGCGATGGCGTCTGCGATGCCGTCCTTGTTCAGGATGCCCTTGAGTGCCGCCACGGTCTCGCCAGACTGCGAACTGTGCGCCTCGTCCACGATCACAGCGAAGCGCTTGCCGGCTGTGTTCAGCGTCACCCCTTCCCCCTTGTGCTCCAGGGTGCGGATCGCCTGGCTGATGAAGGGAAATTTCTGGATGGTCGAGATGATGATCGGGACCCCGCTTGCCAACGCCTTGGCGAGCTGCTGCGTATTCTCCTCGATCTTCTCGACCACACCGGTCTTGTGCTCGAACTGATAGACAGTGTTCTGCAATTGCTGGTCGAGCACGAGCCGATCGGTGATGATGACGACCGAATCGAACACCTTGGCGTCAGCGGCATCATGCAGGCTCGCCAACCGATGCGCGAGCCACGCGATGCTGTTCGACTTGCCCGAGCCGGCGGAGTGCTGGACCAGGTAGTTGCGGCCGGTTCCATGCCTTTCCAGCACAGTGGGATCCGAAGCTTGGAATTCACGTGACTTGAAGTCGCGGC
>JADMIO011260303.1_pt1 | contig 57885 bp, 83 predicted proteins | sample 8958161 | NCBI WGS metagenome assembly JADMIO01 (sample SAMN16585339, study PRJNA669376) | soil metagenome | isolation source: Crop rotation soil | place: USA: Cullars Rotation, Alabama | collected 2011
GCCGCGACTTCAAGTCACGTGAATTCCAAGCTTCGGATCCCACTGTGCTGGAAAGTTCCTCCAACAGTCGTGCATTGCACGCGTTGTTGCGTCATTGGATCAGCCGCACCGTCCAACCAGTCGACGATACACCGATTGTCTGACGGATAATCGATTGATCCGTACACGAACGTTAACGACTCCAAAATGTCGCTATAGATCGTAGCGGAACCCGTTAATACAAATGGAAAGAAGAATTAGAGGACAGCTAAACATACGCGTCGAGAACAATGACAAATTGGAAAACGTCACCGCCATCGACAGATGACAACAGATATGGAGCCGATTGGTTCGGCGATGCCGCTGAAATGTATATGATGGTTTCCGGCAGGATATGGGCGGCACATCGGTAGGAACCATGAGTGTTGTAACAGTAATTGCAACCTCCATTGTCAACAAGGCATTCGTTGATATCGACACAAGCATGTCCGCCTGACATAAAAAACATGACATGTAAGAACAACAGTATTATTGAACCGACGAACCGTCGCCAGTGAAGCCCGATGGACACGAGCTACACGTGTAACCATTATATTCATTCGTACATTCCGTTAACGGATCGCATCCACCGTTGTTGATGGCACACTCGTTCAGATCACAGCCGTCATAACCTGTCACCGACAAAAAATATTGTGAGCGTCAGCCAATGTATCAGCGAAACAAACCTGTCCCTTCAAGGCCCTCAGGGCATAAGCCGCATCGAATATCGGCGTCTATTACACTGCCGACCGTCTCGTTGAGCAGTTGGCACAATACCTTCGGATCACAACCACCATTGGCAATAGAACAGTTCGGGCTGCTACAGTGGACTGCAAAGGCTCGATGCAGGGTGCCATTCGCCCCGTGACCCGACGTATCGGCTGTTATCATACTTGTTGCGTCCGACTCGTCGAACGAGTACAAAATCAACTACAATCCGCATGTAGGTTTCAGCAAAGTCAGTCGCACCAACAGGAGATCACACCGTATTCGCACACGGCAGTAAATTCTTTTCGTACATGGCTTTAACGTCAGTCGAGCTCAAAGCGACGTTCATGACAACCAGCGAGTCGATCCATCCAGTGAATCCCGGATCGGAAGCAGATGGATAACTGCCGACAAAAAACGGACCAGCGAGGTTGTACGGTTCGGTCAACACAGCGGATGTGATCGCCTGACCGTCCAAATAAATGACGGCCATAGTTTGGGTTAACGCAAAAGCTTGAAATGGCTCGCGTGCAAGGCCCGCACAAAGCTGACACAACAGCACGACATAAGACATTCAGGGCGCCAACACTTACAAAATGCCATGAATCCGTCAGATCGACGTCAGTTTGTGAGGGACCATAGGCTCCGTTCACCGAGACGTAGCGGTTCTCAGGAATAACAGCGATGAAAAACTCCGCAAGTGACTGCGTGTCGATTGCATGACTGAGAACTGTCGCCCGGGCGGGAAAATCGGTCTTCACCCATAAACACACCATAAATGATGTTGCCGAGAAATTCACTGAGGGAGTTTGGATGAAGGAGTTAATGCCGTTCAGCCGAACACTGTGGCCTGATCCACTCGTACAATGCGCGGGAAGTGACGGACATTCGCATACATTACATGTTTGTCCTAAACAACCCGTGCTTTCGCAGTCGCATTCGTAACCATCAGCAGCAAAGTAGCTATCAATGCACGGTGCCCCGGATCGACATAGCGCATTAGCACAAATGCCCGGTTGGCCACAGGAGCGATAGATGGCGCCGTTGCTGATCGCTATAAAACATCAGCGATGAGAACGACCAGAAATCTGAAACCGACCGGAGACATGGAGAGGGCCACTATCCATCACACCATCGAGATCGTTCATTCCGTAATAGAGCAAAACGGAACCACAATTGGATGGGACACCAACGTGCATGACTTGATACATATCGAAAGAATCGAGTTGCTCGCTAAACAGAATCACGTCATCAATGGCACCCATAAAAAACCCATAGATGGAGTTTGATTGACGACAGGCACCAACGAACATCGCTGCCGCCTCACTATATCAATGAATGTGTACAATAAGTACGGTAGACAGCTGATATATAGTTCCTACTTTGTTATAACATGGTTCGCCTTGCCCACAGCAACGACGGCGCCATTGCGGAACAAGAAGGACTGTTTGGACCCAAAAGGGTCATAGGAATAACCATAGTGCGACCAGATGTCAAGCTCTGCATCGTTCACGGCGAGATCGTAAGCGTGGTTCATAACGTTAAATGAGGAAGATGTCCACACGAGAAACTCGGCATCCATGAGTGAAACGGTGCATTGAAGGTCAGACAAAGAAGAGTGTCGGACCCAAAAGGAGACAGTATAAGCGGTTGAACGTAAATCGATCGTTGACGTCGATATAATATAAGAAGTGCCATCAAAGAGCAGATAGCCACCAGCGCCCTCCGAACATAACTCTACGCGGAAAGGTTCAAATAAACAGCGAGGTCACAAACTTACCAGACGGATCGCAAATCTTGGCGGGTTCAGAACAGAACGCTCCGGTAAAAGAAACATCCGTGCAAACGCACATGAATGTCTGATTGAAAACGGCTAAACACTGACCGGTCTGACAAGGAGAGGAGGCGCAGGCGTTAAAAGCCTCTACGGACACGTCAGTCATCTTAACACAACGAAACGTTACCGCAGTTCATCACACTTCCAGTGACGTTCGAAGGGACGGTTTCCAACTGAAGATTGCCGGATTGAAAATAAGAAACGCCTGTGGTTAGATTGCCAACAAACGAGTCCAAAGGCCAATAAGCAACCGATTCACAGTTGCGATATCGGCCGTAGAATAGCTCCACCATCACATCGGAACCCAAAAACAGCGACCAAATTCGTAACTCGTTCATGCCTCCTAGTACGACAATGATGACAGAGCGCGAAACAGACATTACCCTGAAAGTAAGGAGCACGTCCCATTTGAACAGGCAGCGACAAATTGAATTCAAAACGTCCATACAGGTCCGTCGATCGGTGCCTATGAACAAGAACCGAATTGACATAAAAGTTCCAATAATCGGGTGCCTTCTGAGCCATACAGAGGTACAACCACGAGGCTACATTAGGAACTTCCACATTAATACTACCGAGTGCATGATTGTCGAAAATAGAAAGTGTCGTGGCATCAGTCCATCCAATGAACGGATCGGATGCATTGTTCGCATCATATTGAGAGAAAATCGCACCAACAGTTGGACTATCGCGACGGATCCATAAACAAAACGAATTCAATGGACTCGGGAATGGACAGCTGGACATGACATGCCCGTTGACAGAATCGATGTGCGTCATCACCATGTACGAGCTAACGCCGTCGAACTGTGCATAACTTCCATTTCCATGTGCACATACATCTAAAAGAAGACTCAGCTGGCGAAAAGTTATGTCTTACATTGATCAGTGCACGGGAGGGATTTGGATGCGGCATCAGCTGAAAGTAAAGTTAGTGATGCTGATGTGTTTGCTAAACATACTGTAACAGAACGGGCCAAAGGTGTCAATCGGACAATCACAGACAGCCGCATCGTTTTGATTAAAACAAATTCCAGAGCCGCACGGGTTATCGCTGCATGGATCTGACAAATGAAATCCATATGAAAACGAATGCGATTCTGAAGATGCCGAACCTTTTGGAACGAACACACCGGAAGATATTAGGGTAAAGTGTCCAGTCGCATCTGTGATCGTTCCAGAGAGAGGAAACCACATGGACAGATCTTGACAACTAGCAAACGAACCGGTGGCCAGATCGGAAAGCTCGGCCGCCACTAGGTAGCGCGAATACAGACGTAAATCCGACAAGTCGGCCACAATCGGATCGGTAGAACTTCCCAGGAACAAGGGTTGATCGTAGTTCCAGAAACCCAGTGGACCCTGGCCAACAACGTTCCCGGTTACATCGCGAATTTCGAGTTGGGTGGACATCGATTCGTGCCGTAAACACAAATACATCCAACCAAGAAAGTGTGTCTTATGGTCGTACGTCCAAGACGCGCCGTCTGAAGAGAAATGGAGAGTTGAACCCGTGTCGTTAAGCGAGAGGGACATTTCCGCTTGCTGCAACAAAGTCCCGCCGCTCGTTGTATCCTTTCTCAACCCTAACAGTGACATTGAGCGTCTACTGATCCAAAGAGAAAGTATGTCATACAGAAGCATAAAGTGAAGCCCGGACTGAAGTTCAGAGGTGTAATGACCGGATTTATTTTCACGTACAGATTAACTAACCGGAAAACGGATACTGGAGCAGATGGAACATCACAGGAGCTCTCCGGACGCAATGATCCTATTTTGAATCAGTGAACGAGCGAGAGAAACGGATTCAGAAAAGTGACAGGGTTACCACAATATGGGCCATCGTGTGAACTATCGCAAACACATGGGCGAGTCCATTCCTCTGCATGAGCGTTACAGGAGCCGCTGCCGCAACTCACAGCACACAAGTCTACAGACAAACAAAAGAATTGACAATCGGCCAGGAGACAACGGATGGTGACGCATACTGCACGAGGCAATGTGGTGTTCATTGTGTTCAAAGTAGCGTTGACCACTCGAATCCCATAAGCCACCTGTGGTTGGGTTCTCGAACTCGAAATCGAGTTGGATATCCAAATCCATACAAGAACGTGATCGACCCGATGGAAGCAAAGCCACGTCGTCGACGGTTAGTGCTCGACGATACAGCCGAAAATTGTCGATCGCACCCCCGAAAGGTAAGCCCGATGGGGAACCCAAATGAAGGAAACCCATATTGGTAATGATGGGCGGATGGTGGAACAGACGCCAAAGAATATCGGAACCGATTCGTTGACCATCAAAATAAATGGCGAATTCAAACGCGACGGAGTTATATGTTACTGCAACGTGATGCCATTGCCGATCGACTGTTGGCAACGGCCCACTGACGATCTCCCCGTAATACGAACATGTAATAGTGGTTGCATAAAAGGAACACGAATGGTCGAGTGAAGAGCCATCCGGCGGTTGATACAAAAAGGTTTCAGTTGTCAGATCAATGTTAGAGCGTCGCAAGAAAGCGCCAACAGTGAACGAACCCGAACCAAGAGTTATGTTGGTTAACAGTAGAAACGGAGCGTCGGGGTTGACAACAAGGTAAGAACCGACGCCATTTGGACAGTCACCTAAAGTCCGACAAGATGAGCGAATACAGAGAACGGAGGCGATCGACCAGCGGAAGCACAGCACGACGACGAAGTCAAGGTCGTATTTAGACAATCGCACGTCGCCACATGGTGAACGATATCGCTCAAAATCGAAGACGAATCACAGGCAAAAGCGTCTACACAACGGCTTTAAACGATTTTACGCGAAAACAAGCATAATGCCAGAAAAGAATGAAACGAACCACAGGACATGAGAGAAACGTTGACTGAAGCGGTGATCGGGAAACCGCTTGCCGTTGTCGTGTTAGTGTCCTCATGATAAGTCAAATCATCGAGCGACAAGAAGAACCTGCGATAGATACACAAGTCCGCACCACCACCACCATCCAAATACAAATCGACAATCGACACATCGGATAGGGGCAACGCGATGGCACGGAAATCGTCCATTGCACCGACAAAGCGACGACCCAACCCCATCTTTCGGTTCGCTGAACCCCCGATTGTCGATTCCCAATCAAACAGGCGTCGACCATCAACAAAAAATGCTATAGCTTTCGGCGGCGTTGTCGGTTGAAAGACAGATACACTTGTTATGCGTGAGCGCACGCAGTAGAACACCCATTGAAGCAACGGGGGTGACCATTGTTCGGTATCGTACTCTTTAAAATTCGAAACGGTAACGGTGGGATACGCGGTGGAGTCCGAGTCGGGAGGGTAATAACCGAACGACAACGTCGGACCGTATGAGGTGGTCGTTGGGGTCAGGGGACCGAATATCTCACCGTAAAATGAAGCCTGTCGAACCCATCTAAGAACAGATTGCCGTCACGAACAATGAAATCATAAGCCGCCCGAACAAAAAGGTCGTACATGCAGATGGTGTATTGGGAAGGGAGGGAAACAGTCGGTGTGGTCAGTGCCCAATCGGTGGACGGTGCGTTGATTGCCAGAGCATAACCCAACCCGCGACTGCACGGCGTTGGGGAAGAACAGTCCTCACCGACCCCTATCGGTCATCACAAACCAGGTGAAAAGGATAGTTAATAATTAACGGCAAAAAGAAAAAAACAAAGCACAACACCTACTTGTTTGACAGTTTTGACCGACTGTTTGATTGGTGGCGAACCAGCGAGCGGTGTTGTTGCCACAATCACAGACGTGACCGTACAGCGCATCGCGTGTGCATGAAGAAGGTGGTGAACACGGGGATGCACTGCACTCGTCTGAATACCGCACACCAATACAAACACAAAAGCAACATCGTCAACATTCCTGACCAAAAATGGAACAACCAATCGTACCACACAATCGGCTATCGAGTGTTCCTCTCATGACGAGCGATTGATGTAACGGCGACGCATCAACCGGTACTGTCGCATTGGCCGTATCATTTAATTTCAACCACAATACTTGCGCATACGATTCAACTGTTACCCCACTGTACACATCCCGAATTTCCTGCGGCCACAGGTATCGACGCCACACCATCAAGTCGCTCAACGAACCGGGAAAGGCTGATGCTTGTCCGTCCGACAAACTCAGCACTACACGGCCAACTGCCAACGGACCAACATCGAAAGCGAACGCAAAGTCGTACGGGACAGTCGTGGCCAATATACCGTCCACCCACGCGTACAACTGCATCGGATACTGCAACTATCCACCAAGAAAGATCAGCAGAGTATGTACAAAAGGGATAGAGCAGAACAGATACCTGAAAACAGAAATGATGCCACGTGTAAGATGGGTTGGAAAAGAAAGCAGTGATGAACCCATTATAATACTGACCAGTACCGAATTGGAAGTAAGGACCAGAGAGTCCAAACCAAACATTTGCTGGGGCGTCGCTCGACAAACCAACTGTCTCATCGACGACTTTCAATTGTGCTATGATTGGATGAAAATATTCATCGTATGGGAAACCGTCCTCCAGCCGCGCCCATACACAGATCGATACCGACGACTGGCGAAGATCAATAAACGGCGTCACTACCGCACTCGAATGACCGTCGAACGTCGCATATGAACCAGAGCGGCAAAATGCTAACAACATCGAACCTCAGAACGATTCGATGAAGTGATCTTACCAGAGGAAGACGGTGGGAAAGGATGTTCTACATTGCCAGCATGAGCCAACATCACGTGAACAGAAGAATGTACAGACTGACCGTCAATCGCAGCCCAACAGAGCTGTATCACGACTAATAACATATTATCAGACAAAACACGTTGTCACGAGACCAGACGAACCGAACAAGAGCCGCATTCTGAACAGCGGAGAGAACCGTAGAGCAGACAAAGCGTGAACAATTCGACTTAGCCCAATGGTCTACCAGCAAACTCAGAGTGTTTCCGTATAAATAGACGTTGGAACAGGCCTGCTTTCGTTTGATCACGAAATTTCAAGCTGTACGTGGGGGTTTCTGAACGAAGAAACCCATGAGTTTTTCGAAAACCTCTTCAAAAGAAGGCGTTCTTCACTCCGTCATTCTAGATCTATCCAGTTGCTCATCTTCGTTTCTGACTTAGAAATGAGTAACGATATCCAACCCGGTCAACCGTATGTAGTCCAACCTGACGCCCCACCCTTAGAGGCACCGCCACCGGCGTACAGGTTGGTTTTTCATCTGATTTCATTGAAGTAATGTTTTGCGCGGTTCAGTCCACAACCGTACGTGCAAACATCAACCAATCAAGTGGCATATCAACAACCCCAACAAGTCGCGTATCAACAACAACCCCAACAGCCAGTTTCGTATCAACAACAATCACAACAACAAGTTTCGTATCAACAACCTCAACAGCTGCAACAACAAGTTTACTATGCGCCTCAACAACAACCGGTGCAGCAACAACCACAGCAACAATACTACGCTCCTCCTCAACAGCAACAGCAGCAACAACAACAACAGCAACAGCAGCAACAAAAACAACAACAACAGCCACAACAGGTTGCATATAGCGGTTATCCGGGAAACGCATCGCAACAGAAAAGTGGTTATCCACAACAACAACAGCAGCAACAACCGCAATACATTCAACAACAACCACAATTTGTTCAACAACAACCAGTTGTTTATTCTCAACCATATCAAACTGTTGCTCAGCCGGGTTATGTGGTAAACATTTATTGACACTCGATTCTGATGTGATACGTTTGCATTCTTATTTGTGACCGTACATGTAGACTCTGTGTCCTGGAGGCGGTGCACATCTGAGTTCGTTTTTTTTTTTTTTTTTTCCCCTCATTTTCTCACGCTGCCCTCTCGAGTGTCTGATTTACTGTCATGTAGTTGGTGAAGCAGAGTTTACTCCGTGTGGACTTTGGTATGTTCGAAACATACTTTCTGTTCGGCTGACGTGTTCTCTATCGTTACAGTTTGGGTATTTGTTGTTTTCCTATCGGATTGATATGCTGTCTGACTATGAAAGAAGCACACTGTCGAAAATGCGGTTCCTAAAAGTTTTTGTCGTCACGCTTATCTGACGGTTTTGGTTGTCATGTAGGTCAAACGTTCGATGTGTAGATGACGCCCGATATTACAGATTATGGATGGCGCGCGACGCGTTCGCGAGTCATTGTGTATTCACAGTTACGCATTGTTCAATCGATGTCATCACTGGCTTGATTCGATCGCGAATTCGAAGCTGTTTATTTCAAAACGACATTTCGGCCGACGTACATGTATGCGTCCTGACGTCAGATCGAATCATAGGCTGATCGGACTGTCAGTGACACGAGCGCGGCGATTTACTAGTAAGTTGATCAGTTCGAACACTGTCTGCGCAGCGGCTTTAAATGGAGTACAGTGTACTGTACAGCTATAGTCGGTGTGCATGAACAGCTGCAGGTGGTGGTGGTGGTCGCCATGATGGCACCAATGATGCGAAGAAACCGACAATAAATCGTTCAATCAATAACAGTGTCGATACAGGTGTCGCTGCTGCCGCCGCTTGTTGTGGTACAGCATCAACTGGTGGTTGTTGTTGACCATCAATAGCTGCTGCTGCCACCACTGCTGCTGCTGCCGGTTGTTGCTGTTGTTGCTGTTGTTGTTGTAGTTGTCGTAATCGTATTCGTTCCGCACGCGCTTCGGCATGCATAACCGCATCAATAGCATCCTGTTCATTACCATCAATACCATCATTAAGTGCGGCAACAGCGGCATCGTCATCATCATTATCATTACCACCATTACCACCATTACCGCCTATCATATCGAATAATCCACCACCACCACCACCGGCTGGAACAGCGGCCTGTTGTTGTTGTTGTTGCTGTTGTTGATCCGCCTGTGGTGGTTGTTGTTGTTGTTGTTGAAATACACGAAACAGTCCAACTTGATACAGATATGATAGTAATGCCGCGATTACTAATAAGCCGGTTTTATTTGGGTCAGCATCTGAAGGAACGAACGAACAATCAATCAATCAATCAACAACACACATAACACAACACATCAATCACATGTCACTGACACTAGTGCTACCTTGTGCAAATAGGAACAATAACATAATATGTTTAAATATTAAACCGATATTAACATATTGACGCCATATTGTATAGATACGGTATAGTAATGTCGATACGGTATTCACATGAACGGTGGCATTACCATTACCATTAGCATTAGCAACAGGAGTGGGAACGGCAACAACTGGTGTAGCAGCAGCAGCGGGTAATTCGGCGACTACTGCGGCGGCGGCTGCTGCTGTTGTGGTTGGTGCGGCGGTAACAGTGGGTACAGTCGGAGTAGTACTAATCGGTACAGTAGATGATACTGTTGGTTGAGGCTGAACAGAAAAGAAACCGATTGATATAGATGATGCTAATGGGGCTGTTGATGAGGACGACGACGAGGAGGAGGATGAAGAAGAGGGAACAGGAACGGATGACGTTGAGGATGATGATGGAGCGACTGAAGTCGAAGATGACATTGATGGTGTTGTTGTTGTTGGTACCAATCGACCAAATGCATCCCATCGATGTTGTGGTTGTTGTTGCATCGGCATCATCATGGATGGCATCATCGACATCATTGGCATTGACGGCATCATATTCATATGTAATGGAAATTGTTGCTGTAGATAAGCGGGAGTATATAGATATGCCGGTGGAATAGATGCGATTGGTGATGCATAGGATAACATTGAGGGATATGTCATTGATGAGGAAACAGGTGGTGATGATGATGGTGATGGTGTCCACGATGACGATGATGAGGAGACCATTTGTGGTCCGATAGTTGGTGGCGATAACGGTGTTGTTATTATGGTGTTGTTATTATTCGTTATTGGCACTGCAGTAGCAGTAGTCGATGATGATGATGATGATGATGTCGATGGAGCAACTGGCCGACGACGAATAACTGTACCGCGTGACGGGGATGATGCGGGTGAGGACGATGATGATGATGATGATGATGATGATGAAGAGGAAGAAGAGGAAGCAGAAGATAGAATCGGTGCAGCCGATACGGATCGCGATAATACAGTCGTACGTGATGGTAATGGTGGTAATGGATCATCTAATGATGATGATGATGATGCAGCGGAGACAGCAGCGGCGTGTTCGATATCATTTCGTCGAATACTAATATGAAACGAATATTCGGTTTGTGAACCGGATTTGGATACGATATCACCTAATCGTTCCTCATTTGTTAATACTCTGAACAGTGACAATACACAACATAACATAACATAACAACAACAAACAACAACAAACAACAACAAACAACAAAAATACATCAACAACCGATAAACACTGTTGAACAACAACAGCAACAACAGATGGTACCGTACCGTCCACTATAGATAATCCGTTGTGCATCAATAGATGGTTCACCCTGATAATGTACCGATAAATGTGCTTTTAATGCTAATATACGCCATTCTATTCATCACCATCACATCAGTCATCAGTGGGTGCACCGTCAGCACATCGACGAAACTCCCCAAGAGAACCACAACAAATGCATTACCTCGTGGAACTTTAGCACGAAATTCATAAGAGACTAATGCAGGATTCTTGATAACGACTCGAATAGGTTTCGACATCCGAAGAAGAAAATCGAGAAAAAGAAGACTGGCAGAGTCACAGAGGGTCTAATTTCACTTTTAAAAAACGTTTGTGTTTCTGCGAAGATTGTTGAGTCGTTTAATGAACGTCACTGTGAGCGAAAAAAAAAAACAAAGGAGCCCCCTTGTTTTTCACACGTTTCGGTCGTGAACACGAGCTATTCGCTCTAAGCGATGCGCATGCCTTTCTGTTGTCGCTGCGCAGTCTTTCGCTCCTTTGCTGTCGTTTCATTGTCCGGCTCCGTTCATTTCTTCTCTGGCTGTTCACAGCCTTCGTTACCTTCTTCCCCCTCTCGCTTACGCCGTTTGCCTTCTTTGATGTGGTGCTCACGTTACGTTTGCAGATGTCGAAAACCTCAACCAGCACCAAATCCGATAAACATCTGACGTGGGTTATCCAACAAACCGATGACATTCATAAATATTGTATGCTTCATGTTTTTTTGTTCACATCCAAAACGTGTCTGACCACTCAATGTGTTAAGATGACATCGGTGAACAATTGGGGCAACCGGGTCAATTCGGTCACGCCTGTATCTGCACACATTTAAAAAGCAAAGAAAAACGCGCTGTTAAAGTTATCAATAAAGCGCGTTTCTCACGGCAATCCGATCGATCATATCATTTCGAGCAATTGCGGTCCGAAATTACTGTCATGAAGAGCCTCAATCACAAAAATATTATCAAGTTCGTCTTTCGTGTTTGTTTTCGTTGTTGCTGATCGGTTTCTTCTTGATGTCGATGTTGATAGAATGTACGAAGTATTTGAAGATTTAAATCATTTATATATCGTTATGGAGATATGTAGTGGTGGTGAATTATTTGATCGTATTAAAGAACAGGGTGCATATTCCGAACTCGATGCATCGAAAGTATTACGTCAAATGTTTGAGGGTGTCAACTATTTACATTCGAAACAGGTTTCAACTGTGTCTTTTGTCATATTATTATGTCAGTTTGCTTCTTCAACTCACTTCACATCTGTGTTGTTATTCAGATTGCTCACTGCGATTTGAAACCGGATAATTTCCTCTTCTTAAGTGAATCAAAAGATGCGCCACTTAAAATCATTGATTTCGGCATGTCAAAATTTGTTAAACGGCGCGAATATTTTCAAGCACTCGTCGGCACACGTATGTGTTTATTGTGTGTTATCAACTGTTTCAAGCTCATCTGATTTCGTGTATGTGAACAGCGTATTATGTCGCACCGGAAGTTGTCAATCAAAAATATTCAGAACACTGTGATTTATGGTCATTAGGTGTCGTTATGTTTGTTATGTTATTTGGTTATCCCCCATTTTATGCGGATCAAGAAAAACACGGTGCGCATACTGATAACGTTATCTTTCAATTAGTTAAAAAAGGGTTTTCACCCGTTACAAAAGACGGTTATGGTGCACATTTTCCAAAAGCTATTCCGTGTAGTGATGCCGCAAAAGATTTAATGGCGAAATTATTAACTACCGATACTGCAAAACGTATAACAGCGAGTGAAGCAATAGAACACCCGTGGTTGACTGGTGAAAAAGCTGATTCGAAACCACGTGTAAGTGTTTCATCCTTCATGCATGCATATCAACATAACTGACTGACTGATGCTTTTGGGGTTTGTAGTTATCATCAGTACTGTCCAATTTATCAAACTTCAATGCGTCATGTAAATTTAAACAGGAAGTTCTCCGGTTGATGTCCGATTCACTATCCGAAACCGAAATTAATAATTTAAAGAAAACATTTACTGCAATCGATGTTAATGGTGACGGTGTTATTACTGTTACGGAAATGAAAAACGCTATCGATCAATGGGGTAATGATGTTAAAGTTAAAGCAGATCATGAAAATCTTCTCAAACTCATGAAAGTTGCCGATGTTAACGGTGACGGTCAACTGTCATATGAGGAATTGTTAATGACATGTGTTCAACGAAAACTTAATAACAAGGAGGAACGGTATGTCTCCTTGGTCACGTGCTTTTTATTCATTATGCATATCGTAGTCTTTGGGAAGCGTTCCGAAAGTTCGATTTAGATGGCGATGGTAAGATAACGATCGATGAGATCGAAAAAGTTCTCGGAACGGGCAGTAATGCCAAAGAACTTATCGCTGAAATCGACAAAAATGGCGATGGGTCTGTTGATTATGACGAATTTATCTCCATGTGGTCCAGTAAGGGCAGCAACTTTGAAGGTTTGTTGATCACGCATGGCAATGCGTCTAACTCCTCTCTTTTCAGGCCTTCTTAGTGGTGGTGGTTCCTCTAAAGAAGAAGCCAAGTCATCATCAGAGTCGAAAGAGTGAGCGAGTACTAGTAGAACGTGAGTGGTGTGTTTGTTCTTGTTTCGAGTCTGAATGTTCGCATGCTTGTAAAACAACTTTCTACGATCAGACGTGCACGCAGCTACAACATCTCATTCTGAAGCCCTTATTGTAATCTCGCATCATGCAGCCCTACCGTCGGACAACATGCAAAAAAAACCGGCGAAAAGTTTGCATTCGATTTGGGTCTTGTTTTCCAAGAACCACTGATTGTACCATAAAAGTTCGCGTCTCGCGCTCTTGCCTTCTATCCAGGCTGTTCTTATAGCAAGAGAGTGATTCATTGTGATAATAGTCCGGAAAACAGTGACTATCAAGTCCGCATGTCGAAACGGGATAATAGTGGTCAATTACGACACTCATCAACTTGGGATATTGTAGAGGATGAAGAGGACGATTCATCCTCATCGTCATCGTCATCGTCATCGTCATCAACTTCATCATCATTGTTGTCACCATATGATTCAGGAGTATGGGAAACTAAATCCGATCAGATACCTATTATGATAGCGACAATTGATGATAAACAGACCACTTACAGTGGCAGTAACAACAGTCATTCGGTTATTAATATGAAAATATTGAAACTAATAGGCGCATCTTCGTTATACGGGCATCAAGCACGTGATGTCCTCTTTCCATTGTACAATCTGTTGATCGTCGGTAATAATGATCTGTATGTTCTGTCGTTTTGCTCATCGAGTCGGTATGTGTAGAGTGTAATGATAAACAATCAAAAGGTGAACGTCAACGTGCACTACATGAACAGGAACGACGTGTCTGTTTATCAATGGATTTCGGTTTACTCTATCTATGTGCTTGTTTCCATGCAACACAAACTTCAACTTATGAAGAAGGTGAAGCAATGGCAACCCGTCTGTTACATTTATGCGTTTATCATCATGTATGATACTCCAATCATATCATATCATATCGTATGGTTATTGGAGTGCTAATTAGTGTGTCTGTTCTGAAATAGTCATCAAATTCATTACGATATGGTCCGCTAATTGTTGATTCCGAAGTTTTTATTCGATTCAATTGGGTACGTAAACACCACACCTTTCATCTCATATCGTATCGTATTGTATCGTATCGTATCGTATCGCTGTTTGTATTGAATACGAGTATGTGGTGCACATTGCTGTACATGTAATTATAGGATGATATGGTAATGATGTTGGGAGGACCGCCAATATCATATTTACATATGTGGGATATGCGATACACTATGTTACCAACTCGACCGACTACATTAGAAGATTATATGGATCATGAAATGATGAAACCAAATGGATGGACACGACAATCAATTATTTTTGAATGGTTGTATGGTATTACCGAACTTTCGAAATTATCGGATTCAGAACGACAGCGTTGCATTCGGTCTGTTTTGTTTTGTTTCATTTCGTTTCCTTTTTTGATTGAAGTTCGTTCGATCAATAAGCTTACTGATACTGATATGATATGATGTGTTCTGTTTTTTAAAAGTAATTTGACAAACAATTTTGTGAAACCAAATCGTCGTATGGGTCACAGTAGTAATCATTGTCGCGATGAATTAATTGATGGCGATAATGAATTCATTAAAATACTGATTCATACGGTATTTAATAAGAAACATGACAATACTGATACGGATACGGATGATATGACATACAATGAAGTATTGATCGCATTGATGGAGGCCTTTCGGTATGCTATTACCATTGACATTCTCATTGTTAATGGTGTTGACAATCATATCGAATCACTGACTGCAACCGTCTGTGTGTGCGTGTAGTTCGGGTTATGGTTATCCGATATTATCATGTTATCATCAATATGGTCATCAACTTCAGTATCTGTTTCAACAAGTGATGAAACATATGGCGAATATTATCAATTATTTGTTATCACCAAATGATACGATTCCAATCGGTTCTGAACAAAAACAACTAACACAACAGCAAAAACAACCACAAAAACAACAGTTATTGAATGGGCGGCAACAGTTACTCGAACATAATGATTCAATAAGGGATAAACATTTATTAATTCAGCGAATTGAAGTAATAACCACAATGTTTCGATATATCAATCATCTATTCAATACGATCACAACGAAACACACTATCGGTACGGACAATGAGGATAACAAAACATCGATATCATTCGCTTCATCTACCTCATCTCTCGTGTTACCATCATCGAACAGTTCATCGAGTTCGAGTAGCATCAGTCGCATTTCTTCTGCCTGTTCGTCGAGCAGCAGCAGCAGTAGCAGTTCATCGAGTAGTAACTATAGCAGCAGTAGCACTCGTACTATCGATAGCTCCACTCCATCGATGAGCAGGAATAGCAGTGATAATCCGTCCTATGTGCTACTAACTCAAATGATTGATCGGAGTGGTCTATTAACATCATTACGCTCGTCTGTGATGTTCGTATGGACAATAGCGGATCATATTGGATCACCCGATACAGTTGCTCTATTGATATGTCAATATGCACTCCCATTTGGTTCATATGTGTTATTGATCGCGCATTTGCTTATTATGTTCTCAGTTATTGTTATGTGTGTTGTTATTGCGATACGCATATTATTCAGATTTGTATAGTGAATCAGAACGACTATTACGCGAATATTTCCCAAATGAGTATCAAATAATCAAATCGGAACGTATTCGTCGTCGTAACAACATCAGTCGCTCATCAAGTAATAGTAATAACAGTAGCAGGAGCAGCAGCAGCAGCAGTTCATCCATCAACACGAACACTTACGATATTCGTCAGTCAAAGAAAAGCCGTCTCGAACGCGATTCATGCACGATGTAAACTTGCGTAGACGTAGGAAACGCGGATCCCGACCCGGCCCCAACCATGCTTTTGCATGCTAAATATTTAATCATAGGCTGAAACGCGTACGAGCCCGTTCGGTGTTCACCACCTCATGTACTTGCATGCAGACGATCATGGCATCGTTCAAGTGAAGCCGCATGCCCGTGGAGCTCGCGGTTCATGCCATACTGATCTGCATCTGCATGAATATGCAAGTGGTGCGCGAGTAGACGCGGCTCGAGCTTCTGAAACTTGTGACTCCAACCGTGCAACGCGTCCATTCAATGCATCATGGCGAGCAGTTGCGCGCGCTATTGAGTGGTGTTGTTACGATTTTTGGATGCGATCAGGCTTATCCACTTGAATCATCAATTCGTACGATAGTGGGCGCGCACGTTCAGCTAATAGTAGTAGTCACACCGGCTTCAGTCGCACCTGTTGTTTGTGGCTTATTGTTGTCATTATCATAATCATAATGATTATCGTTTGCATTTGCCAACAGTTTGTTTTTTCTTTTGTCTTTCTTTTTACGATTTCGTTGAGCATTTTTCTGTTCTTTTGTCTGTTTTGCGGAATGACCACCGCGAACAACGGGAACAGATGATGAAGATGACAATGATGATGATGATGACGATGAAGCAGTGGTGGTGGTGGTGGCGATTGATGCGGATGATGATGATGATGGTAATGCGGTTGCAGTATTCGTCGATACTATTGTTGTTGTTGTATTAATCGGTATTTTATTATCCGTTTCCGTATTGTTATTGTTATTGTTATTGTTATGGTTATTCTTTTTGTCAGTGCGGTAACGATTGTTATTATTATGTTTCTCGTTGTTGTTGTTATCGGTGATGCGATGAGCAGAAGAAGAACTTGAAGAAGAAGATAATGAGGAAGACGAAGCCGAAGCAGAAGTCGGAGCCGAAAGCAGTTGTGATGGCTGTTGTTGTTGTCGATATTGTCGATGCCATTTGTCAATAACATCATTAAAACGATTTATAAATATATGCGATTCACGTTCAGTCATACCGATTGCAACCGCAACAGTCACATAAGGTGGTATACCACTATGACAGGACGAACTATGACACCATCGACAAATAGGTGGGATAGAAGATGAAGATGTAGAAGAAGAAGAAGAGACGGATGAGGATGAGGATGAGGATGATGAAGAGGATGAAGAAGAAGAGGATGACGATGATAACACAGACAATGAAGAAGATGATGATGATACAGATGTAGTGGCATATGCATTCCAATCGATATGTGCTCCATATGCACTAAAACGAATACCTTCTACTTCACGTATACGACACGGTGATGTATCAACCGTACTGTACACAACACAAACAAACACACAAAATGTGAGAACAGAGAACCCAGTCGAGCATCAGACGAAGAGAGAGCGCTGTTACCGTGGTCCGGATATACATCGTGCAAATAGCATCGAACCCAAATATGTTAAACCATCTGTCGATTTAGTCGTACTACTACTGCTGCTGCTACTGCCGGTATTGCTGCCTTTACTGGCTTTAGAAGATACTGATGATGTAGATGAGGCACGTGATGGGGGTGAAACAGATGGTAATGGTATAGCAGCTGATTTGGTTTCCAGTGCAGATGACGAAGAAGAAGACGATGAGGAAGCGGATGAGGATGAAGACGAAGACGATGATGATGTGTGAGTATTGGCGACTGCGTGAATCGGTGTTTTCTGATCGGACGATTGTGGTGGTTTCGTGTTGTTAGAAGAAGAAGAAGAAAAAGAAGAAGAGGAGGATGCTGATACAGATGATGTATTCATCGGTACCGCAAATTGTGATATACTAATCGCTACAGAAGCGGAAAAACATGTAGTCAGCACCATACAGCCGCTAAGAACACAACGTTCTATTATTTACCACATGAAATCGGATTATTTGGCGTATGCAATAGCCGTTCACCACATGATTCAGCCATTACTGCTAATCGTTTCTTCATATCAATAAATAATGTCTTTATATCACATCAATGCACACAAACAAAAAGCCAACACGATACAGTCTTCAGCGCTACAGACGAGAGACATATAAATTGTTTCACGACACATAACGCGTACTTCACGATCACGTAATAATTTTTTCCATCCCTCCATACCCATTGATAATAGTGTCATAAATGTATCTAATATCGGTGACATACTCGCACGACCTATTGAGACAACAACCATCATATCAGCTCAAGTCATCATGCATGTTTATGATACACATACCCGGATAGAGTGATCGTACGCGATCAATTAATGAACCAGTTTGGGGTTCTTCAAAACCGGCTACTATCGATCCACCTGTACACATAATACAGTCAGCAGATGGACAAAAACAACAACAAGAAACTTGCATCAAAGGAACGTACCAACAGGCACCTATCGCACAGCAACGTTCAGTTACGGGGAAACATGCGGAAAGAAGAACAAACACATAGTCGCAGTTCGCAATACCATAAAATTCTTATCCGTACTCTGAATATATGCATCGACACGTCCTTTACGTGATGCTTGATTTATCAATTGACATGAATATGCACATTGTACACCGTATGCATTATTAACAATATGTGCAATATTATTCGCTTTACACATGATAGCAATCTCGACCAATCTATTCACGTACATATCCACACCATCACCAAACGATATTATCAGAACGCAGTGTTGCTGATGTCATGTTTGTGTCATCTACTAACCTATCCGGTGCACGCGGTGCAAAACATGATGCCGTACTGAGTATACAACAAATATTATCGGCACCGGTTGTCGTAATCGCTTGTTGTAATGCATGTAAATCGGTACGAATTTCATCACCTTCTAATTGATTGTTAATCACAACTGGAATCAGACCTGAAAATGACCATTATAGAAACACAAGTCATCAATTCAGAATAGGGTAGAATGGAAGGATATGTATGTATTGTTATGATATCGATACATACCCGCCGTAGTAATAGCTTTGAGACATGTTTTTTGATCCATTCGTGGCCACAATACATAACGTGCATTCGGTTTCGATTTCATTTGTAAGGATCGTAATGCTAATAATGTATGTACATGACCCATACCTGTCGCAGCCGGTAAGATTAATGCATTTTTAGTATCAATCAATCCGGATAATTTTAATGCGTGTAAAACCAAACGATTCGATAATTGTACGATTAAAGATGAACCGGCTGCTTTTGGTTGAGAGGCGGTTAAATCACCGGATCTACAGTATATCGTATGTGTGGGTACAATACAACAATAAACATTAATACAGTACAGGACAGTACAGCATAGCATTCAGCACAGCAATCAGACGGTACCGTCCAATTCCGTGACCAAAACCATAATGACGATCACGTACGAGACGATTATATACACGTGATTCACGTTCACCAACACCGATATTATCTAGTTTTTTTCATACAGTAAACAGACAACATACATACAATCAATCACATCAGTCAGTCAGTCAAGTCAGCAGCAGAGAACATACCAACAAAATTATTCGAATCCATAACAGCTAATTCATGGAGAAATAATTCAATTGTTTGATCATCCCAACCAGTCCAAGGTAAACATTTCTACATTTGCGGATTAGTACAGGCAAAACATAATTATATATAGATGATGCAAACATCAGACATACATGAGTCAGTACGTCGCGTATCATCTTCTCACGACGACGACGTGCTTGAGATGCCTGTTGTACATATGATTTATCCACCAGAGATTCGGCGAGATGAAAGTTTTCCGAATTCATTTTCTTAACACGGAAAAACGAAGGAAACAGAACATGCAAACCCATGGCCGCAAAACGTCGAGATCGAATTCGCAACGCATGCACGCATAGGCGTGATTCACACGATTAAATGACTCACATACAGTCAAAATCGTGAGATACACTTCAACAGCCATCTTTAGTTGCAAAGCAAAAAGGGCGATTTCCAAACATCAGCAAACAGTATCGCCATACGCAATCTCGACTCGATCTTCATCCCTTTCGCTTAGCTGAGCCATGAGATTGACGCACAGCAACTGAAACAATATGTAATTAACAGCTCCGAGCAATCAGATCCATTTGAACCCGCAAGAAGCAGTCGTCATCAAGCAGGTGTGTGTCGTCAATCGACTGTACGACATTCGAGGCGATCAATCTCCGCACTGAATAACTGAATAATAAGCGGATCGATCATATCGTATCGAAAGACAATCGGATAGTGATTAACAGAGCGGCAATCGACATTACAGTAGCAATCATCGCGAACGGACGGTACGATGCGATGTGATGCGATACGCGTGCAACATAAAAAGTTGAACGTTATTAACGGGCAAGTATGTCATTCATTCATTCATTACAAATCAATCAGTTTCGTTTCGGTTAGCGATTCGTACAGTACAGTACAGTTACAGTTTCTTATTGGATCGCGTCGATACAGTTGTACTGCTGTTGGTTTTACTATCGTCACTGTTGATGATATTACCATCACTAATGCTACTGCCGTTACTGTTAGTGGACGATGATGAACTGCTACTGATACTGTCACTGTTACTACTGCGATTCGTGGTGAACATCATATCAGTGACACTACTACTGCTACTGCTACTACTACTGCTGTTGTTATTGTCCTGATGATTATGATTATCTTTGTTGTCCGCATCGCGTTGTAATTGTATCTGTTCATATTGACGTAATAATCGTTTTGGTATCGTGTATGCATCTGTACAACAGAGAGTCAATCAGTCCGAATGGATCAGCAGAGTGTAATGTGTGCATAACATACCATATGGTAGTGAATATTGACGGATGATTACAATAATCGTATCGGGTAAACAACTAATATGATTTGATATTTCCGATACGAACATCACCGACCGTTGTAATGATGTTAATAGACCACTTCGACGAATCATTTTAATGAGGAGTTTACGATCGACATCCGATGTATTAGCCGTACGAGGATGACTACTGATAAGTGACGATGACGATGAGGATGAACTGCTACTATTATTGTTCGATGAACTGGTTGATGGCAATGATAACAGAGCAGAAGATGAGGACGAAGCAGATGAAGTAAAAGCAGATGATGATGAACTGTTACTATTGTTATTGCCGTTATTATTGGTATTCGTATTCGTACGCGTAATGGTGTTCATGTTGTTGAATAAATGATCGATACATTGAAGAACAGCATTCACTACATCACCCTGTTGTTCATCGAGTGGTTTCAATATATTGAGTGATTGTTGTTGTGACATTGTTTTTTGTCTTTTAAATTTAATCATTCTTTTGGCGAATATATGATCCATAATCGGTACAACCTGTTTCATTAATTTCTCCAATACGTAACCCCCTTCCTTTTGTTTATTTTTTTTACTTCTGGTTTTCCGTTCAGTACTCCAAGACAGTAGAGCCGGATAACCATAACCGGAACTATTCAATTCAATCAATTCAATTCAATTCAATTCAATTCGGAGATACACATGAGAATCAGCGAAAACAAAGAAACACATCATCAAAATACATACTGTAATGCTTCCGCTAATGCATATAGTGCCTCATTCTGTACTCGATGTTGTTCAACAGTTGATTTACCATCAATCGTATTCGTAAAGACTATATTGAGTAGTGCTTTAACAACATGCGGATCATCTTCCTCGTCACCATCATCACCAAACAGTTTGTTTTGTGATAGAAAATTGATCGTCAAATTACTACAGACAACAACAACAACAACAACAAGTGACACCGTCATCATCGGATTAAAGTAAACTACGTGATATGGAGAAACCAAAAAGAAACATATATAACGCGTACCGATAGACTGTTTCACTTAAACGACAATTCGAATGACCGACTACGCAATCAGTCCATTTAACAGAAATGAATCGTTGTAATGGTGGATAACCGCCTTGTTGTAACATATGATCGAAATATTGTTCCAATACAGACGGTATTAATGATAATGTTGTATTCGGTTGATAACCACTATCAGAAAGTGGATGAATCCAAAAAAACCGCATAAATTGCGACCACTGCAACAACAACAGCATACCATAGCAGTTCACAACACACACAACATATGGTAACATATATCAGTCATAAAATAATAGCATAATTGATGAGGAGCGACAGCGACAGCGGCAGCAGTGACTTACATTCATTAGTTCACTTTCAATGAATTTTTCAATGACACGCGACTGAACCATATGTGGAACAAATAATTCTGCAATCGATCGATTTGTTGACTAAACAACAACAACAACAACAACAACAACACAGTCGTTAGCGTTGCGTGACAGCGACAGTGAGGAACAGAATTGTATTGTCGACATACCGCATAATAAATGCACATATGCAACAAATTCATATACGAAATGTATCCATTTTCGGGATCGTAACGTGATAATACGGATAACAATCCGTTCTTTACTGCTAATTTAACTCGTTGCTGTTGTTCACGTTCCTGTTGATGAATATCATATGCCAAACGAAATTCATCTAACAGGTACATATCGCAATGGAAACCATTAATAATAGGAAACCACAACAACACAATGTCATGTCTGTCATGTGCGTCATACATACCGCATTTTATAATATCATACAGACAATTAATATGATCAATCGATGGCGGCTGTGATGATTGGTGCATATAATACAACAAGAATATGACTTTGAAATCTTCCATATGGGAACGGAATGCCAATGGGGACAAACTGTTACTGCTATTGCTGTTGTGATTGTTGTTGCTTTTACTGTCATCTGCCGCCATTGTTGTCGTTGTTGTCGTCATCTATACAGTACAATACACACCATCAGTGTGAGTGTGATGTTTACGGTGAATGTATATGCAATACGAACCCGTTCGGAATTATCCGAATCCGATTTGCGTTCCATTAGTGTTAAATTCAATAAACCACGAACCGGTAATGATGATGAGGATGATGACGACGAGGAGGAGGACGATGGTGATGACATATCTGCACAGAATGAGATTTCAATGAGATGATGCAGAACCGAAAAACACACAAAAGAAAGGGAAACGATGTCATTCGGCAACTTTATCAATCTCAACGACACTCAATTATCATCTGTACTACACGTACAGCAGGTTTGCTGTAGTGGCGTTTTTTCAACGGATAAACGAAAAGGAAATAGGGAGGGACAAACCCATAAATTTCTGTTGTAATGGTGGATAATCGTGTTGTTGTAATAACTGTGTAATACGCTGTTCCAATACAGATGGTAGTAATGATAATGTCGTATTCGGTCGATAACCACTATTATGTAGTGGATGGATCACAAATAAATCCATAAATTGCAACAACCGTTTCTATGTGTACAACAGCAACACAATGAATATATCAGTCAGTCATATCAAGAAAATATGAACAGACAGCAGCAGCAGCGACTTACAGAGCCCATTTGAATGAATTTTTCCATTATATGTGATATCAGAGGAACACATCGTTCCACATCCAATGGATTTTTTGACTAAACAACAACAACAACACAACAACGCACTCGTTAGCGTTGCGTGGCGGGATTGTATTGTCGACTGAATGAATATCGACATACATACATACCGAATAATAAACACACATATGCAATAATTTCATATACGATTCGTCGTCTTTCTGTGGATCGTATCGTGATAATACGGATAATAATCCATTTTCCATAGCCATTACTACACGTCGCTGTTGTTCACGTTCACGTTGACGAATATCCGTTATATATGCTATTGGAAAAAACGGATTCATCAGTACGATGTCATGTCATGTCATATGCATCATACATACCACATTTCATAATATCATACAGATAATTAATACGATAAATCGATGGCGGCTGTGATGATTGTTGCATATAATACACCGCCTCTTCGATTTTAGAATCCTCACTGTTGTTACTGTTTTGATTGTTGTTGCTTTTACTGTCATCTGCCGCCATTGTCGTCAGTGTTGTCGGTATTGTCGGTGTTGTTGTTGTCGTCATCTGTTCAAACATGTATACACACAGTGAGTACTGTTCATCACAATTGTGATAAGAGTGTGATGCGCAATACGAACCCGTTTTGAACGATCCGAATGATCCGAATCCGATTTGCGTTGCATTAGTGGGAATTTCCGTATATAACGAACCGGTAATGATGATGCGGATGATGACGATGATGACGACGCGGATCGTATATAACCACTATTGTCATTATAGTTGTTGTTATTACTGTTATTCTTATTATCAATTGTCGTTATCATCCGATTCGGTTCCGATTGTGATTGTGATTGTGATGATTGTGTTTTGGTTTCCATTAATGTCACATCGCGCGATGACGAAGAGGAGGATGATGATGATGACGAAGAGGATGTATTCTTCGACATCTGAACACACACACGAGATCGATGAGAGATGAAACGCACAAAAAGAAAAGAAAGGGTGTAATGAAGTCATTCGCCAACTGTACTACACGTACAGCAGGTTTGCTCGTGCTTGCTCACGATCGTCTAAGTTCTGACTTGGCTGGATAGGAAATAGGAGGGGAAAACCCATGGCCGCAAAACGTCGAGATCGAATTCGCAACGCATGCATGCATATGCGTGATTCACACGATTAAATGACTCATATATAGTCAAAATCGCGAGACACACTTCAACAGCCATCTTTAGTTGCAAAGCAAAAGGGCGATTTCCAACAGCAGCAAACAGTCGCAATCTCGGTTCGATCTTCATCCCTTTCGCTTAGCTGAGCCATGAGATTGACGCACAGCAACTGAAACAATATGTAATTAACAGCTCCGAGCAATCAGATCCATTTGAACCCGCAAGAAGCAGTCGTCATCAAGCAGGTGTGTGTCGTCAATCGACTGTACGACATTCGAGGCGATCAATCTCCGCACTGAATAATTGAATAATAAGCGGATCGATCATATCGTATCGAAACACAATTGAATAGTGATTAAAAGATGCCACTCGACATACAGTAGCAATCATCGCGAACGGTACGATACGATGCGATATGCGCATATCATTCCTTTCAGTTTCGGCGGTGTTATCCATCAGTTAGTGGATTCAGTATATTCGTTCGATGCAGTAACAGTTACAGTAATCGATATACCGTTATTAGTAACAACAAGAACAGTAAACCCAACAACAGTACAACTGTATAATGATTGTCATGTTTATCCTCTTTGCGGACAACAGACGTGTTGATATTACCATCACGAATGCAACTGATACTGTTAGTGTTAATGTTACTGTTAGTGGACGATGATGAACTGATACTGATACTGTCACTGCTGTTACTGTTACTGCTATTCGTGATGAACATCATATCAGTGACACTACTACTGCTACTGCTACTGCTACTCGATGAATTGATAGACATCAATGATGTGTTACTGTTATTCGCCGCGACGCGTTGTAATTTCATCTGTTGAAATTCATCCGGATAATGTTGACGTAATAATCGTTCCGGTATAGTATATCCATCTAATTGAAGAATTAATATCACAACAGAGAGTTAATGAGTAAAATGGATCAGCAGAGTGTGATATGTGCATATCATACCAAATGGTAATGCATAGTGACATATCAATACTGTAATATCAAATGGTAAACAGTTAATATAATCTGATATTGACCACACGAACATCACGGATGACTGTAATGATGCTAATAGACCACTTCGACGAATCATTTTAATGAGCAGTTTACGATCGACATCCGATGTATTAGCCGTACGATGATGACTACTGATGATTGACGACGATGACGATGACGATGAGGATGAACTGCTACTACTACTGCTGCTGTTAATGGAGTTCGTATTGGTGTTATTGTTGATCAAATAGTCGATACAACGCAGTACAGAATTCACTACTTCACCGCGTTGAATATCGAGTGGTTTTAATATATTGAGCGGTTGTGCATATCCAAACAGTCGACCATCACCATCCACTTTAAATATAATTACTCGTTTATGCAAAAATTGATCGATAATCGGTACGACACGTTTCATTACTTTAACGAGAACATATTGTTGGTCCGAACCATCTTTACGCATAGTACGCCATGATAATCGTGGATAACCATATCCGGATCTATTCAATTCAATTCGGAGATACACATCAGAATGAGCGAATCATACAATAATGATAACTACTATCTATACATACCGTAATGCTTCAGCTAATGCAAATACCACTTCATTTTTAACACGATGTTCATGTTCATGTTCATCACCGATCGTATGACTCCTATTCAAGAGACGATCGATCATATACCGGACAACACGTGCATCATATCGCGGATCATCAGGATCAATTGATTTATTTGGTTGTATATGATTGATGGTTATATTACTACAAACAACATTTATAATCATCGCATCGCATCGCGCAAAAGTAAGTACGTAATGTAATGTGCATATAGAAGACAGACAGACAGACAAAAACGATACGTCAAAAGAAAGCACGCACCGGAATCGTGTTTCATCAAACTTCTTTGAACGATCCAAATAATTAATTGCGTTATTATTTTGTGCCCAGAAAACAGAAATTAATCGTTGCAATGGTCGATAATCGTGTCGTTGTAACGCACGTGTAACATGTTCCTCCAATGCAGACGGTATTAACGATAATGTCGTTGTCGGTTGATAACCACTATCATATAGTGGATGGATCCAGAATAATTCAGTAAATCGCGTCTAAATATATATATATATATATGTACAACAGCAACACAACGAATATATCAGTCAGTCATATCACAACAAAAATGCATTTGTGATGATCATGGAGGAGCAGCAGCAGCAGCAGCGACTTACTGTATCCATTAGTTCACTTTGAATCAACTTTTCAATTACACGTGACTGGACGATCAGAGGAACACATCGTTCTGCGATCGATGGATTTGTGGACTAAACAACAACAACAACACCGCACTCGTTAGCATTGCGTGACAGTGACAGTGAGGGTGACAGAATTGTATTGTCGACATACCGAATAATAAATGCACATATGTAACAAATCCAAATAAGAAGTGTCACCCCTTTTGGGATTGTAACGTGATAATATCGAGAATAATCCACTTTCCATAGCCATTACTACCCGTCGTTGTTGTTCACGTTCACGTTGATGAATATCCGTTGTTACGGACGCTATTGGCAAATGGATTCATCAGTAATATGAAAAAACAGAATAACACACAATATCATACCGCATTTAATAAGATCATACAGAAATTTAATTTGAGTAATCGATGGCTGTGATGGTTCACTCAGACAATATGTGACAATCATATGAAAATCGGAAAACAGCAGACTGTTATTGCTGTTACTGTTACTGTTGTTCTTGTTGTTGCTTTTACTATCCTCTGACGCCATTGTCGTCAGTGTTGTCGATGTTGTTGTCGTCATCTGTTCAGACATACCTACCGTGAGTGAGTGCTGTTTATCGTGAATACGAACCGATTTGCTTTCCATTAGTGCTAAATTCAATAAACCACGAACCGGCAATGATGACGACGATGATGATGAGGAGGAGGAGGATGAAGAAGACATGTCTGCAACAGAATGAGATTTCAATAAGATGATGCAAAACCGAAAAACACACACAAGAAAGGGAAATGAGGTCATTCGGCAACTTTATCATCTCACGACACTCAATTATCATCTGTACTGTACGTACAGCGTTTGTACTTGCTCGTATCGTCGTCGTGAAAATTTAAAACAAACGAAAGGAAATACGAGGGGCGAACCCATAAATTTTTGCAGTGGGACGAACGATTTTCTGTGAGATCGGTAAAAACCGGTATCAGAATGGCCGCTGCTGTGGGCTACGTACATGTGGATGAGAAATCTCGATATTCTATATCGGAGGAGTTAAAACCACTGAAGGTCGGCTCTGTGCTTGTTTCGCCGATTCACTCAAGCAATCGCATGTAGCTCGGCGTCGTTATTGCAACATATCCAAAATCCATTCTGCTTCTCACATTGAGCATATCTGTTGTTCTTGGGAGTTTCTTGTTTCTTCCCTCAATGGGATTGCCGAGTATCGATTTAGGATATAAGGTCCTCTTGTTTCTCTTGTACTGACATTCTCTGCTCACGGAGTCTATGTATGTAGCAATTTCGAATCGACAAATCACCGGTAACACTACATTTGGATACGATTGATTCTTTAAGTGACAGTATGTATTCATCTCTGATCAATCAACCGGATCACGGTGGTATTGTTTTGAATGGCAAAAATCGTTTGTCCAAACCACTATCGAATGCCAAGTTCAAGGTTCAGAAGCCAATTGAATCGCCAATTAGTTCGACACATCAAGCGAATGTTTTGAATGACTCTCTTATTTATTCACTGGTCGGTTTAGCTCGTATGGGTGATCGGGATTTTACGATTCAATCAACAGACGAACGAACTATCGATTCGGGAATCGCATTGTTAGTGGTGTTTGTGGCACAACATTCGAACAATATTTTAACACGCGATTTACTACAACAAGTTCGTGTACTCGAGAATATGATTATGGCATATCCGGGTTGGACTTCATTTTGTCATTTGGAAAGTAGTGGAAACAGACAGTGTGCGCGTCCCGATTCGGCTATTAATTATTATTATCCGTCATTGGATACAACAACAATGACTGTTAAATTTGATGGTCGCGGAACATCAATTGTTGATAATGTTCAACAGGTTTCAGTGTTTTTTGTATCACACGATACTGACAGTGATGTTACGGATACTGAATAGGTAACAAATGGTCTGTTACAAACGAATCATACTGAACTATTGGATCGTTCATTTTCATCACATAATCCGCGATCACAACGTTTAGTATCACGTTTTCGTGTTGGATGTCCATTACCGGGTTTTGACAGTTGTTATGATCGACCATCTGAACAGCGACGATTAGCGAATGCGTTTGTTGATACATACGAAACACCACTGCATAAAGCATCAACCGCATCGATTCGTGTTCTGGTTAGCATCATGCATCTGTGTATTCTGTTATCTGATCTATGTTATGATAGTATGGTGGGGGTGATATTATTGCAAATCAAGTTGAAGCGGCATTATTATCAGATATTCTATTAGCAACCGGTAGTTTTTCATTCGTATTCGCATATTCGTGGTTTCATACGGGTTCATTCTTTTTATCTTTATTGGGTATATTCGGTATATTACTCGCATTTCCACCGTCAATTATGGCTCTGGTCGCCATATTCGGTCAGCTGTTTCTCCTCTGTTGATGTGATCTAATCGTCTGATCGGATCGTCTCTTCAGGATCGGAAATGAGTTTCTTGAATGCTGTTTCATTATGGGCAATTGTTGGTATCGGTGTCGACGATGTTCGTATTCTTATTAGTTGATTGCGTGCGGTTTCTCCACTCATTATTTGTATGGTGTGCAGATTTTTGTATTTACTGATATGTGGACCTCAATGCCTAAACACGATCTTCTGCATCGAAAGTTAACATTACAACTTCGTGTTTCGTGGACAATACGAAAAGCGGGGTCAGAACACTGTTTTCAGCTTTTTTGTGTCTGATTCAGTTTGTGTTGTTTTTTCAGAACGGCAATGGCGAGTACGAGTTTAACGACTGCATTGGCTTTTTTTGCCAATATGGTCAGCAAAATCCCACCGATTCGTCAATTTGGATTCTTTTTGGGTACATTAGTGACACTGAATTATCTGTTTGTCATGACGTGGTTTGCGGCGGTCGTTTGTGTCAATGAACTGTGGAGTCGTCAATTGGATGCGTGTTATGAACGATTTTTGGGACGATGCAGACGACGCAATAAACAGGCAAAACGACATCAACAACAATCCGATTTGCGTAAACGATGGAGACGAGCTATTCGTTCACTGATTCGTATTACAAAACAAATACCTCTCGATGAAGCGCGTCGACGCTTGTTACCACCGCCGATTGAAGATGATACCAAATGGTTCTTTCAACCAAAACCGACTACCAAATCGAGGTACGCCGTTCATTCTGTCCCGTTCAATGCGTCTGTCTTTCGACTCACTATTGGTTGAATTGCAGATGTATGGAGAAATGGCATACAATTGTTCATAAGCTTCGATGGGTGATCATTATCGGTTCGATAGCTGCACTGGTCGGCATTAGTCTACAAATTCAGCGATTGGAAGCACCAACTGAATTACCGCAACTGTTTCCGAGTGACAGTAATATCGAACAATTACGACATTTAGATAAATATGTTAATATTAATAATCAAGGTATTGGTACAACATCCAAAGGAGGTACATCGGGTAACTATCCAACTTGGTAAGTGAAAAGAAAAACACGCCTCTTTTCAGTCGCTTATCACTGAGATTGTTTTTTTTGTGCGTACTTTGTACAGTCCAATTACCGGTTGTGATGTTGTCAGTATCGGTACAACCAATTCAAGTTCCTATTTAAATGGCGCACTGTTTCCAGTATGTCACATACGGTCCGTTTTCTTTACTAACGTTTTTGTCGACAAAACAGGTACCGGTACCCAACCCATCAAATCTTGCATATGTGACTGCTGTACCGAGTATGCCACTCAATGTTATCAGTGTTGCAACTGCGTACAACAAGTATGGATCACGTTTCTTTGTTCGTGTGCGCTCAATCGTATGCTGCGTGTAACGTGTAATAGAATTGTTGTTCGATGGACGAAACCCGATTATGTCCCGTCACCGATCAACTATTATGCGATTGCCGTTAGTTCTACCAATGAAGCATCGTGGGCTTTTCCAGCCAGTCAGACACCCGGTGCAACACCAACCGAATATGTGGTGTCCGGTCTGCAGGGCTCTACAAAGTACACCTTTCGAGTGATTGCACACAATGATATCGGTTTTGGTCTGGTTTCTTCGGCAACTAATACCACTACATTTGCGGCTGTTCCCGGTGTACCAACTATTACGGGTTACACACAACTATCTACGACTGCTGTTCAGTTGAATTGGCAAGCGCCTGCGGATACTGGTATGTTCGCAAATTGTTTCCCCTATTCTCATTTCTCATTCCTGCTGTCGTTAGGTGCTGCTCCTATCAGCCAATATGTGGTTGAATCAGATCACACACGAACGAGTCAAGTCAGCTTTTATTCGGTATACAGAGGCAACGCGTTAACCGCGACGATCGACGTCGCCTGTGGTGGCGACACTTACAACGTGCGCGTTACTGCTGTCAACTCGCTTGGCAGTTCGCCATCATCCGCACTGACGTCTATCACCAACCCTGTTGCAGTTGCATCCGTTCCGCGGAATGTGACTGTTACACCATCGTTCTTCAGTATGGAAGTCCGTTTTCTTGCGGTAACGTGTAGCAACGGTGCAACAGGTCCGTCTTCATCTCATTTCGTTCCTGTCTGAACCGTGCTGTAGTGACAACATATCGTATCGAACAATCCACCGACAACACCACATTTGTTTTAGCATCGCTTGTGGGCGCGCCGGGTACATGGCCGGTCTGGTCATTATCTGCCAACACATTGTACTATTGGCGGGTGTACGCGGTCACTGCTCAAGGAAATGGCGTGGCCGCTTATGTCAAAGGCCAAACATTGCCGGCAGTGCCAAATCCGCCCACGCTGACGGCGTTGGTGCCTCAAAGCGAATCGTCGCTAGTGTTATCCTTTACACCTCCGACAAATATCGGAGCCGCACCGATTTTATCGTACATGATTGAATGGGTTCTCGAAGGTCAGAACGAAAAAGAGAATATGTAGAACTTTTACTGACTCCCCTTGTTAAGGTTGGGATTGGGACAGTGAGAATACAAGCCAAGCTGTAATGGATGTGGTGGGTACCTCATCGTCGTACAGCTTCAGCATAACCAATCTTGGTCGAGGCACTGTCTATCAAGCTCGTGTGTTGTCACAAAATGCGTATGGTACGAGTGATCCGAGTCAAATGCTGGTTAATAAAACGTTTCCTGGAATACCTCAACCTCCTGCCCCTCCGTCGACGGGTTTCAATCCGACAGGGTATTCCAGTGGTGGGCGGGCTCACTCCAAGTACAGTTTGTTCTTGTTTCTTTGCTGACACTTCTCAATATAGGTTTCAAGCTATGGTATATGTTCCGCCTCCGTCATCCGTTTATCCGTTCCCGACTTTGCGTTTATCGTGGTCGGAGCCCGACGACGACGGTGGAGACGACATTATCAGTTTCGAGCTCCGCGTTTGGACACCACCGTCAGACGACACTCCAATTAATATCAATTCCACGAGTCCGGTCAATACGGTATATACAGGTCCGGCATTGCACTACACTGTTACGTTCCGGTACGGTCCGACATTTTATGCATTCTTACGGGCACGGAATTCATATCAGTGGTCAGCGTGGTCCAGCCCTACCTCTTTTCAACTCAGTTTCTCTCCTGAAACACCGGTTCTGTCCACCTTTGGCATTTCTCCGTCCGGATTTTCTGGTATGTTCATCGGCCTTCTCTGTCTGACATATTGCGCTGCAGTACAATGGACGGCACCGTACGATAATGGCGCTCCTATTACGGGTTATGAGTTCAGCACTATTGATTGTCATGGTTTGTACCATTCGCGTGTATTGCTTTTTTCCCTTTCGTCTTATTATTATTTTCTATGCAGGTCGTCAACCGCTATTCACCAATGCACTTGCGTCTTCCGTTTCCACCTATACTGTACAAGCACTATCTCCCAACCAAACCATTTGCCTGTGTGTTGGAGCAATTAATAATGACGGCATGAGCCCATGCCTGACGCCGTTAAGTATCACCACGTTGTCCGCGGGTTCGCTGGATATTCGTGATTCGCGGGACCCATTCCAGGCCATCTCCAATGATGTCGTCTCAGTGGCGTATTCAAGTTCGACCACATCTTTGTCGCTGGCCGTAATGAACAATGGCTCTGCTGCTTTGTCAGTAACATCCGTTTCCGTCAGTCCATCCGCGCAGTCGTGGGTTTCTGTTGCCCCGAGTTCTTTCTCTTTGATACGTGGACAGTCTACCACAATACAAGTCACCTTTCTGCCTCCATCAGTTGCTATGTTCAATTTTCTTCTTTCCTTCACACACAATGGCTTTCCAGGTCCGATCACGTCCATCTCGTTCCGTGTTATCGTTACGTCGCCCGTCATTGCTGTCGCCTCTTCACCCGTTATTGTGTTTGCTTACGCGAATCAGCCTTTAACCTCTTCCAAACAAGTAGCAATTCAAAACAACGGTACCGATAATTTGGTGATTTCAAGTATCGTAATTACGCCTACATCATCCTGGCTCACCGTATCGCCGACATCGTTTACCATTGTTGGTGGCGGCAGCACGTTCATCAATTTGGTGGTTGCAGCCCACCTATCTCTTACGCCGGGAAATTACACTTCTCAGGTTCAGCTTAACCACAATCGGGTGGCCACCGGTGCCATTTCAACCATTATCACGGCGTTTATTTCCGTTTTGCAAGTCTCGTCCTCTATCACTGTTGACGGGGCAACTCAGACGCTCTTGCGCTCGTCCCAATCGTCCATTATTTGTACAATTCATATTTCCAGCACCGGATTCGATCTGCTGCTTGTTTCTTCTGTTATTGCAACTGGTGGACTGGTCGGTCAGATATCAACATCCTTTCCACTGATGGTCCAGTCCAATAGTCCCGTTGCAGTGACCGTAACATTCCCGATGCCACCTGCCGGTTCTTACACCGGTGATATCATTGTAACACACAACGCGCCGGTTCCTGGTTCCTCAACTGCGATGCCCTTTTCTTTTGAAGTGCAGTCGCCACAATTCTCCTTGTCCGCCACGTCCATATCGGCCTCAGTCGATTTTGGCATCGGTAATACGCAATCGCAAGTGCTGGCGATTACCAATCTAGGCTCAAGCGACCTTCACGTCACTCTGTTTTCTAGCAGAGTTTCATGGTTGTCGTGGCTTCCCTCATCAGTCATCGTTACGATCCCATCGCAGTCCAATTACAGTACGTACTCATGAGTCCTTTTCCTAATCGATTGTGCTATAGATGTTACCATTTTGATGAATCCGGCCGCTGTTGGGGTTGGCTCTTATTCGACCGCTCTCGTCTTGCAACACGACGCGTTACCAAGCTTGACGAATGTGTCCGTCTCCGTATCGTTCTCAATTAACTCAGCGGATCTGTCTATTTCTGTGCCGGCGATCTCGTTCGCTTCCCCATTTAGTCTTGACGCAACACTTGTCGCCAATGTTCTAATTAACAGTAATGGCACTTTGCCTTTGCAACTATTGGGAATCAGCGTCACGGATTCGTCGTGGCTTATGGCTTCGTTCGTCGATCTTACTCTGCATTCGAGCGCAACGGCGTCCTTGCTGTCAGGTATGCTTGTATTATCTGTTCTGTGGTTTATGTCCAAATGCAGGGTCAAGCATCACGCTTCAGGTCATTTGCCTCATGAATGGATTTGGTGTTGGCCAGTACATGAACACCATCACACTGCAGCACAACCAGCTTCCATCGGGCACTCAGACGAGTATTCCAGTCGTACTTTCTATTAGCTCTCGACCATGGTTTCTGTCGTTAGTTTCTAATATTACACTTGAACTTCCGGCGGCGGATTCGGTGGATATCAGCGTTCCGTTTAACAATGCGGGAACAGAGACACTTTCCGTAACTTCCATGGCCTTCTCTGGAGATATCACTGCGATTTTTTCGACTCCGACAATGAACATTGGATCAGGCGCAGACGGGACACTCTCCATTCCGTTTGTCGGCTCCGCTTATGCACCGGGATTGTATTGTGGAAACCTGACGATTCAATACAACAGCGTCTTTGTTGCAACTGTACCTTACTCGATCAACATTGTGAGTGCGGGATTACTGATACAAGACAGTGTCATCTCACGAGGATTTGTGTTTGGCGCAGCAGAGGCGGCAGTTGAGTTTACGATTCTAAACGACGGCACCGCCAATCTGTTTGCGGATCTGTCGTTCTTGCCCGTAGTTCCATGGGCCATCTTTAATTTCACACAAGTGGGCGTTTTGCCTGGTGAATCAGTGCTGATGGGCTTGTTATTGAAACCGTTTTTATGTGCCGAGTCCTCGTTTCAGCAAACCGTCATTGTTATTCAACACAATGCCGCTGCCCGTACTGGCGCACCGACCACTAACATTACGTTACAGCTGCGAGTGGTGTCATCCCAAGTACTGACACCGTCTATTGTCATCGCACCGATTTATGGTCAAACCGTTTCACAAGATTCGTACATCCGGATTGCAGCGTCGGTAGCGCATAGTCTCACAGTTACTCAGCTAAGCATTGTTGGAAGCGGCATCGACTCAGGTACCGGTGTTGTACCGGTCAATGTATTGATAGGTCCCTCTCAAGCTAGTAACATCGGTTTCACGTTCCATTACGCTACTATTGTACCAGGTTCCTATGATGGTTCGATTGTGGTCACATATTATCAAGACACCAGTTCTGCTCAGCTGCTCAACGTAACTGTTCCGTACAGTGTGGATCTGTTGGCTCCCCGTATGAGTTTTTCGGAATTGAGTGTCAGTGTCGAGGCAATTTATCCGCAGTCGACTACCTATGCCCTATTTATTACCAACACCGGAACTCTCGATTTGCATATCACTTTTCCATTGCTTCCCTCGTGGCTTTCTTTTTCCGATTCGAATGTGCTCAGTCAACCAATTGCTCCTTCCCAGCGTCTCGAGGTCATTTCTTTTTTACGACATGTCTAACTTGCGACAAATGATAGGTGACATTGATATTCACCTCTGTGGGCAAGTCGATTTCACAGTATCTTGCATTTGTACCCTTCAATAGTGATGCATACCCACCGTCGAGTCAGCTGGTGACTGTCATGTTCATGATCAATGGACCGCTTTGCTTGCTGCAGGGTCCGATGCTATCCGGCAATCAGGCGAACCAGACATTCGGTTTTGGACCCAATCAGACTGCTCCACTGGTGTTCTACTTACAGAATGGTGGCACACTCGATCTCGTCGTATCTGGATTGCAAGTAATTGATGTCTCGACGGGTATGACAGCCAGTTGGTTAGTTCCGTCCTATTCGTGTAGCGGTACAATTGTTCCCGGCCAGTCGTCGCCCTGCGCGTTAAGGTCACCGTTTAATTCTTTCTGTTGCCTATTTTTTCTGAATTGTTGCTGTAGATGGCAATCGTATGGTAGTAGTACGCTACTCAGTGGGGTATACACTGCAAGTGTGACTGTATTTCATAACGGTCCAGTTGTCAATTCTAATTCGACATTCATCGCACAGCTGGTTTGTCGCTGTTTCTCGATGTATTTTTCTTGTTGTTGAATTTTCTTGTCCGTTTGTGTAGACGATTGTTCCGCGTGAGATTGCGACATTTTCGTTTCCAAATATCACTCAGTCGATCAGTATTCATACCGCATCCGATATCACTTTTTCTACTGTATGCCGATTTACATTACCGTTCTGTTCGTACTCACGTATGATGTGTGTAGACTGTTCCGATTATCAATTCCGGTGATTTACCCTTTACGATACTGTCATGGACATTATTGAGTTCACAACCACAATTGGTTGTTACATTCGATAATGGTCTCAATGGTGTTGTACTTCCATTTACATCGACTACAATGCGTTTCCGTTTTACATTCGATCCGATGAAACCATCAGTTACTCCATTTACCGGTTGGTTTTCACTTGTATTGTAGTGTGCTCGTTGTTCAGCAACGGTTCCCTAATCATTCTATTTATTCTTGTCAGGTTCCATCACAATTCATCACAACGATGGGAGTGGTTTGTCAACATTTTGGTACAGTTTCACTCTTTTGGTACCGCTATTAACAGTGAGTCCACCATCGATCGTTCAGTATAGTCGTTATCAGAGTCTAATGATCGACAGTGAACTATTGACCATCAGCAATAACGGTACTGCACCACTGCATGTGACGGTAACCATCTCATCTACTGGTGGTGGTGATGTATCGTGGCTATCGTTTGATTCCTCAGTGACATCGTTTACATTAATGCCATCCAATATCCAATTGATTCCAATTACATTCGATCCATCCATGTTACCATTGGGTAATGCAATGGCCTCGATGGTATTGACTCATGACGGTCCATATATCGGCTCAGTCACAACGATACCAATAACATTTACCATACAAGCACCATCGCTCGAGTTGATAGTCGATCCACTAATCAACAAAACGGCACAGTTCGGAAGGTAAACACGTTGCATTTTTGTAGTTGCAAATGTCATATTCTGACGTGTTGTCTTGTTTGTTGCGGTGATGGTATAGTCCAATTTCACGTTCATCCGTTGTGGTACGTCTCTTGTCTTCTGCTGATTTCCTGTGCTCACTGATCGTGTGTGGGTGTGTAGTTGACCAATACGGGCATATTGCCGTTGTTAATCGAAGCCGTGGCGATTGATCCAACAACTGGATGGTGGCTATCGACGACATTTGCACCATCGGCTCCACCACTCGCACTACAGTCCGGTGATCGACTGACCGTGTATATTAATTACGACAGCAGTACACTCGGTTTAGAAACCTATACGACTGCATTAACCATTCAACACGATGCGCCCATACCGGATTCCGTATCGACAGTTGTGATTGCGTTAACGATGCGACACGATGTGGAAGTGCAACCTGATCAACCAGTTCTCGATGCAATCAACACATTAACGACCACATCATTAAGTGTCCGCAACACCAATACAGATAACGGCGCTGGTTTAATGAACGTGTCAGTCATCTCGATAGCCCCCAGCTTGACACTGACGCCTCGAACGATGCTATTGGCTGCTTCAGCCGAACAGATCTGTACACTGACGTTCGATCGGAGTGGATTGACTCCGGGCGTGTGGTTTGCTGTTCTGACATTATCATGTACGTTTCCTGCTGTCGACATCAGCTGTATCTCATCTATTCTCCTGTGTTAGACTCGAGCGTGACCTTTTCGGCGACAGAGGACATCACGGTTCAAGCAACCGTGTATGCAGCTCCTGATCCACCGTCGACAATGTCGTTCGCTATCGTCAATCCTGAAGCACTTTCGGTCTGGTGGCCCGCTTCCTACATCGACTTTCCATTACCTCTCCAACCGATAAGCAGTTATGGTTTGGATATGCGCATTGCCGGTTTACCGCCAACTGAACCAATGGGTGTCTTTCATGCTGTCTACAATGGTACGGCGACCAGTGCGATGGTGGCAGTGGCGCCGTTCACAGCGTATGAATTTCGTATACGAGCGGCAAATGCGGTCGGCCTTTCGGCATACAGTGCAGTTGTGTCAGTCAATTCCGGTCGCAGTGTGCCTCTCCCGGTTGTGTTCGAATTGGGTTCAGTATCCGGTACGAGTATCACTGTCATGTTTAACGCAATGGCACTACTGGTCGGTCAGAACTCATCAGCATCCGTGGACGAGTACGCCATTGACGTATCGTCCGATGAAGGTGCAACATGGCCGTATTCCGAATTGGTTGCTGCCGGCACATCATCGGTGTATAATGTGTCGACGCTGTCCTTGTTTGGTCCGTTGGTACCCGGTGTAGATTATCGCGTGCGCGTGCGGTATGGATCTCAGCCTGTAGTTGTTGTTTGTGTTTTGTTTTTCACGTCTCTGTCCTGTTGTAGGGCCCATAACGGAGAGGGTTGGGGTATTGGTAATAGTTTGGCCGTCACGACCCCAAGTTGTGGTGCGATCAATGGCAACGATGGTTCGGTGTATTCCATTTCTACGTACATACTTTATTGATCACTCCTTGTGTAGATGTCTGTTCTGGCCACGGTCAGTGCTTCCTGGACCCTCTTTTTCAGGACGGGCAGATCTGTGATTGCGATAGTCAGTATTTCGGTCCACTGTGTCAGTACAGTTGCCCAAGTGACAATGAAGTGTCGTGCAGTGGTCACGGTCAGTGTCAGAGTGATGGCACATGTGCTTGCGATTCGGGTTTTGTTGGACCAACTTGTACATCCTGTCCGGTTGATACGTTGAATGTACCATGTGGTGGTCACGGCACCTGTATGTACAATCAAAGCTCCAGTACAGCCACGTGTCAGTGTTCGTCCATGTATCGCGGTGCAAGTTGTTCTGTAGTCTGTCCGGCTTGCAGTTCGCATGGTCAATGCGCGTATGATGCTGTTATGGATCAAACAACCTGCTCTTGCTCAATGGGCTATCGCGGTACATTCCGTTCCTTTTTTTACTTCGTTCTTGGCCCAGACTTACTGATCGGTTTTGCAGGCGCTACCTGTCTTGACATGTGTCCTTCGGCCTGCTCCGCACAGGGCACTTGTCTCGACAACAATACATGCATATGTTTGCCCACAACAATTGGACCGTATTGTCAATACAAATGTCCTGTCAATTCAGCAACAGGCGAAATATGCTCGAATATGGGAACCTGTCTGCTCAGTCAGAGTACAGCAATTTGCAACTGTAGCTTTGGCACAGTTGGTCCGGCATGTGAACAACTATGTCCGGGCATCGTCTCTTCATTGGATCCTCTTGGAAACACCATCATTGTTGACGTATGTAGTGGGCTCGGTCAATGCTACGGCAACTCAACTAGTAAATTCATCTTTTCTCAACGTTGTGATCTTTATTCTCAAATGTGTTTTTTGCAGCTTCGTCCTGTGTCTGTGAAGATGAGGACATGGGTTTCGATTGTAGCCAACAAGTCGTTGCTCCTGCCCCGCCCAACTACTTACCAATCAGTCTTTCGTTGAAAGTCTCTTTCGTTTGGTACCTGTCGGTTTGTTTGATGATTCTGCTCATCCATACGCTTGTAGGGGTCTGTCGGGTGTCGATATGTCACATGTTGATCGAAACGACCCCGATTCTGTTGGGGTGCCTATTTTTGATCCGTTCTTTGACTTCAGCGACGTCAGCGCCCAATTGTATTTGGAATCGATGTGTTTCTATCTGGTCAGCCTCGCGTCCCGTTGAGCGTGCTGTTCTGATGTTTTATGTCAGGTTCACAACATGACCGATTACATTCGACCCGATCAGGACTGTATCTTTACCGACTTTGCGGCGTGGTCCAGTTGGATGCTCGGTCGATGGCCATTGCCCCCTTACAACATGACAAGCGCAATGTGGCAATTTTTGTCTTCAACAACCGGCGCAAGCTACAAGTTCCTTCCATTGTGCTTCCATCTTCTCAAATTGATGTGCAGATCACGAGTCGGCTTTGCTGACAACAAAGTCGCGTGGATTCGACAAGAACTAATCACTTACGTCGATAAAGAAGCTGGAGCTGTACAGCTCAAGAAACACTATGATTATTTGGAAAACTTTATGAAGAAACGAAATGCGCTTGCTCCACCCACGTGTAACGATGGATTTCAATCCGCTTATGAATATGCGTTCATGATAGTCCAATTGGTTCGATACCTGTTTTAGTGTTCCTGAACTGTGAATATGTGTAGGCTTTTATTTCTGGTGTGGCGTGGTCGTTGGTTATTTCGCTCGTTACTGCATTTCTGTCTCTTATTGCTGTCACTGGCAACATGTGGCTGAGTCTGTGGGCTACTCTTTGTTTGCTTGGTATCATCTTGTGTATGCTCGGTTTCTTCGTTCTAGTTGGATGGACCATCGGAGCAGTGGAAGCCATTTCGCTGTCCATTATTGTTGGGTTGTCAGTGGATTACACGCTTCATCTTGGCCATTCGTATAATCATGTCCCGAAGAAGGACCGCTACGGCAAGACTCGCGTTAGTCTTGCTGAAATTGGCTCCTCCGTTCTCGCAGGGGCTATCACTACTGCAGGAGCTATGATTCCACTTTTCTTCTGTATCATTCAAGTCTTCGTGGTGATTGGTGTAATCGTCTCAGTGACAATTGGGCTGTCGATTTACTTTTCGTTGGGCCTTTTCTCGGCTATTTTAACAGCAATTGGCCCAGAAGGTCGATCGGGAAAGATCACTGTCTATTATCGCTGGTGCAAGTATCAACTGGGTTGGATAACTCTGGCCGAGCTTGAGCAAGAAGACGCGTCCGACCATGAACCTCCGCCGTCACCGTCACCGCAGCCGATGGAAATGCAACTGGTTGCTTTGGCGGAAGAGCACAAATTCAGTGATATCTCGCGCCCATCTCAGAGCCCAAGAAATAGCAAGGATCTACTTCTTGGCGGTGGTGAGAAGAAGACCTTTGAGCCTCCGGAGCTGTCTTTGGGTTTGGCCATGACAAAATCCTCTGCCGCTAAACCAGCTTATCAACGGCTTGATGAACTCTAGTCTTATGTTATACAGTGTACAGTGGTAGTGTGCTCTGGTTCCGGCTCGCATTCATCTAGACTCTGCATGCGCATTGCAATCATGATTTTAGCAGATGCCGGATTGCAGCAATTAAATAGTGTAACTGTACAACTTGATTGTTTTGTTGCAGGTGACGCAACGTTGAGGAGTAAGGTCGATTTCGAATTTCGGATGCTACGTCTTTTGCTTTCTTCCAGACTTTGGCTGAGTTTTGGTGTCACTCGTGGCGCGCGGTCGCGTGTTCACGTTGCTGCCAAGCGTGCTGCTTTTCCGAACGCTTTGACCTTCCTTAAGGCTTGAATCTTTTGCATCCAGCTTGTCCTTCTTATCATCAGCCAAATCCTTCGCACTGTCCTTGATCAAGGTATTGGTCAACAAAGATGGTACAGCATCGACTAGAAGAGATTGGGCAATCGGAATAGTGGCGACATGCGTATGAGCATTCGGGTTGATCACGGGCTTTACGATTTCGATGGCAGGCGGATTGATCTGCTGAGCTGCTGATTTGGTCTGAAAGTTCGCAGCTGCAAGACTGTCGCGCTTGACTTTCAACGTTACATTGGCTTTTTCTTTCACTTTCTTAATTTGTTGCACAATTGACGTCACATTGCTCAGATAGTTCTGCTTTTTAGCTTCATATTGCATCAATTTCTCTGTTCAACGAGAGGTAAGAAACACGAGGAAATCATGGTAAGCAAACCGGCATATGTAATTTGAGCGCTAACCCACTTGACGAGAGGCCCGCAGGCTGTAGAAAAACTAAATCAGCACGAGGGAAAGAGAACGGCGAAAGAACCTTTCGACGCGCGAACGATCTGATCGTAATTGTATTTCGGATTATCAGTGTAATGTGCTGTGATGTATTGATACATATCCGGTTTGATTTGCTCCGTCTTGAAAGCTGCAAGAATAACGGTTCAGTTACAGCTGTGTGAATGGGCATACCAAGAACTTTGGTTATAAATTTGCCTTTCAGTGTGGCTTTCATCGCTAAAACAACACCAATCAGCTTGTTATCAATATGAATCTGTCTCATATTTACCAGGCCATGCAAGAACCGTTTTAGCATCAGCGACAACACCATGAAGCATCAACTGTAGTAACAAGCGAATGAGCCAACGGACACCACGACAACGTACAATGACGGGTTCTAATGCCATAACGACCAGCGGATGTGGCGAACTATACGATGCCAATTCCTCAAACGGTTTATTGCTAACGCCCTTGACGTTCTCCTGCACAGTTAAACATGAGACCCACAAGATACATACAACGAGGATAAAGAACTCACCAACGCTTCCGTAAGAACAGGAGGAGGCGGTACAATGACAGTAATCTCCTCCTGTGGAGTAGGCGGTATGGTCTACACAACAAAACACAGAAACCGTTTCATTGAAAGAACACACATGTAGAAACGACACCGGAGGTGGTGCGGGCAGATTTGGTGGTGCGGGTACTGCTGGTACGGGTAATACACCAATTGATGGTGGATGAGCGGGTAATAACGGATATGGAGGTAAAGGGGGTACCGGTGGCAATAATGAATCCAATTCATCATCGTTTCGTGGAACAGTCAACAATTTGATAGCCTGTTCGGCCCGATCTCGTTCGCTGTGTGACTCACTCGAGTTTTGCATCTTTTGCAAATGGTCAGCATCCAACACGTTCAACGAACGCAGCAACTCTCTACAACAAGGTCGTTAGACAAACAAACAAACAAACAAACAAGCTGATGTAGAAACACCTGTTTTCTTCGGAGATAGAACCCAATCGGATAATGATCTCCGCGCCTACCGATGGACGATCAATAAGATTTCAGGGAAGAACACAAAGACACATACCGATGACACGAACTGGCCAATAAAGAGATTTCGTCAAATCAACGACCTGTCCAAGAATAATAGGATTCAGCAAACTTGCGCGAATGGATAGACTCTCCGATTTTGCCTAACAAAACGGCGCAAAACCGATCAGAATGGAACAGGCAGTTGTAAGCGTCACCAGATTGAAAAGACAGCTGGCAGCACTCCTGCGCGTCAGGTCATCACCGCAAGCGGTCAAACCGAGAATAACCGACAAAAATGTGCGCTCCTAAAGAACAGCAATCAGCGAGGAAAACGGCATCGACAAGCCATACAGGACGATGAGGGTTACAGGACAGTTCAAGGATTTGTTCATGAAAACTGGTTTGATGCCCATTACTCAACATGTTGCAAAATGCGCTCATAGCAGCACGACGACCTTCAATTCGGGTTTGCGAAAGAAGCTTTCCCGAATGGCTATCATTAGACGATATCGCCACAATAACAGAGCCGCGGTTGTCGGCATACTGTGGAACATCCAACCGAGAGGCAAGCGATGGACGATATTCTGTAATCGGTGTGGGTATTTCCTTCTTTTGACTTGTCAAGTCGAGCGATGCAGTTGCCAAATCGGGAGAAACAGGCACCGGTGATGGAGTCAGACCTGAATTTGGTGTCACCGGCGATGCGCCACGTGCCATTGCCAATGCGGACAACGGCGCAGGCCGTTTCCGTCTGACTTTCCGAAACTTTTTCTTTGGCTGTTCGCTCAGCGAATGAAACGATTCCAATTTGGTCAGATCTTTCACAGGGACAGGCGCTGCCAATGGGCTGTCTGTTTTAGACGAGCTATCGTCCATCAGGTTGCTGATGCTGTTCTGATGTGATTGATTTGGAATTGGAGGCCGTGTTAATGGTGCCAACGCCGCATGTCGTTTCGGCATTTGAATTTCAGAAGGCGAACCAGCCAATAGTTTGTCTGCATCGTCCTGATCATTGATAGTGTATTTGGAAAATGGTTTCTTGCGTGGCAGATTGCCAGCACCTTCGTCGTCTGTTTTCTCTTCGGCGGTGCTTTCATCAGTCACTTCCTCTTCCACTTCTTCCCATTCGTTCTCTTCTTTGATCAGTTGCAGTTGCTTGTCCTTTTCGATGTCTTTCTCAGATGCCGGCTGAATATGAAGCGTTTTGATGCTGCTTTTCTCGTTCGGATCATAGTCATCCAACATGTACGCTAAATCCTGAAGAATGCCTAATCATTACAATTAGTAATCTCGTTGCCTCGGAACAATTGTATGACCTTTAGAGAAGATGAATGGAACACACTCTGGTGTAGCACAAACATTTCCAATAATCGCCGCAATGTTTCCTTTGATCTGATCAGCCATTTCCGCATCGGCACCGGTTAAAGACACGTTTATAACTGGTGATCGAAAAGTCGAAACGAGTGAATCTACCAACAATACGAAGTAAATATCAAAGAAACATATGGATCGCAAAGCGGACCAAGAGGTTTATCAACAATTTTCTACAAATCGGAAAATAGGTGAGTCAAATAACACTGAACGATTATCATACCGAATGGTTTTGTGCGGCGAGTGACATCTGTAAAACCTTTTCGGTAGCCTCTAATAGTTTCTTTCGATGAGATGATGGGTCACCTTTGAATTCAACGGCAGCGACAAGGTCATCGATTCTATTAATCATGACAAACACATACAGATAAACAACTGTAAGAATAGCAATAAGAAAAAACAACGAATATGTACGTTTGAGAATCGAGTCGTTCGAGATATTTTTTCGAATAGTGCCATGCCGGTATCATAATCAATGGATAACCAGCAAATAGCAAAATAGTACTCGTATAGTTGTTGATATCATTGATCAATATGGCGACAAAGGCGCATAAACCGGTCCACGCTGCACCGGCATACGATGCAGATTGCAAATGATTAATTCCACGACCGGATGCTAAACAGGGTTGTAAGCGAAAATTCCATATGAACAATCCCGATAAAATCTATACGATACAACATACAATACTGTTAGAAGAGAGCTGAACTGAGTCATATATCATTATTGCGACGTACGACAGTGAATGGCACCACTGCGAGTATTGGAGTGTTCGCCAGAAATGACGTAATCATCACGTTACCAAAGTCGCACACCTGTAAAAGAATTGCGTTAGTTTGAGAATAAATCGATCAATAATGAAAATGCATACCATTGCCAACACACGAAATTTGGGTAAAAAAATGTATGTTTGATCCTGATTGTCATCTTGACTTTCTGACCATAAACCCGCTGTACACCATAGACGATCAATGAACAAAAAAAGAACATTTACAAATAGAGTAGATACCCGGATAGACTAAACCCAATCCCAATAATGAAAATGAACCGAGTAAAATATGTTGACCTTTACACAGAGAACCATCATCACATCAGTAACGAGATGAGATATGAGACAGCATACCGGTCCAACACTGTAAATGTGGCAAACTCCTGACAAATGGTAATGAACCGGACTGAAGATAATCACACGATATGACACCAAAGAAGACCGACGAAACTGGAATGAACCTAAAAAAACAAAATACCACCCCGCGAGCTCAACAACAACACACATAACCGAGGAAAAGCCTTACATGACACCGAGCAACAAATCTCGCGCACTCATCTCCCAATCCCATCTCTGATATTTAACTTTGGTTATAGCCTCCATTAAACCACGCAAAGTACTCAGAACACCGAGACCACCGTAAATGCCGAGCAACGTCCAAAAGCAAATAAATACAAATTTCTGAAGCAATCAACCCATCAGATCACCAAAAAGCATCCGAAAAAAAATAATACCTCAGGAAAAACAACCATATTAAACACGAGTGCTAACAAGAGAGGATCACGAACAGAAGAGAGAACATGAGCGAAACCTTGTCCAATCTTGTTAACGAGTGTGATTGACCATGGAATGTTTGGTAAACATACGAGGCCACACAGTTGAAAGAAATTGCTTATTAAAATCAACCAAACCATCTTTTGCTTGAAGCGCAACCATACCGTGTTCTTGCGTTCTTGTTCCATAGCAGACGCTTTTTGCAACATGGACCTGAACAGTTGTGAGACCAAGAAGCACACTAGAGAAACCCTCGATCAGTATGATCTCGCCGGTAAAACCAGATGCAAACAACAATCCAGTACAAAAACATAAAAGGAATGAGAATGTAGTTTACTAAGGGAGTAAGGTGAGACAAAGCCACGCAGATCGTCATACCGATAATGTACTTTCTGACGGCCCCAGCCGACGAAACAATTGAAGTTGTGTTCGTCATTGAGAATACATGATAACTACTAACGATCGTAAGGAACAACGCACGAAAGAAAAACGGAAAGTAAAATAGCGGACTTGTTCCCATCGCAAACTGTGTCAAGCAAAATTCGAGCGCTCACGTCCACAAAGCATGCCCAGTTTTCGTTATTTTTGCCGGTGTTCGGTGTTTGCTTATACTAGTAACTAGATCACTGGCCTCTCGTTCTACGAGTTACTCCAGAATCAAGAAGTAGGCCAGCGTCGATAATCATTACGGGGACATCATTGTACTTCTAAACTTGATTGCTACGAGTACTCGTACTGCATGATGATTGATTGACAGTCACAGTCTTCCCCCAGCAAACAGTATTGCATGTCGCCACAATTCCCATTCAAATGAATACTCGTAGCTATAGCCTGGCAGATGTGCTGTCTGTGGTCAATCTCCGAATTGTAATGTTCAATCCTTTCTGATGAGCAATGCCCAACACATCATGATAACATATAAGAAAACGGTCGCCCCAATTGTTCCAATTGTGACAGGACTGAGGTTTCCAACCTATCCAAACGATAATGAGACACAGTACGAGTAGTGTTCGGTTGCATACTTTTTCAGATGTATCGATGCGCGATTCTTTGGCCGCCCACACCATCTTTTGCCACGACTGGATGGCGAGCAATAGAGGAATGACAACCCAAACGCCATTTGCAAATGTCAGATAAACAATCAAGTGAAGCGGATTGGATGTCGACAAACTCGGTGATCCAACGAGCCAATCGGGTACAAACGTCATCCAACCACCTGTGCATTCCCATATCAGAAGGATTATTTGCACAAAACAATAAAACAAAACAAAAGAACATACCATACAGTTCACCGATACATAAAAGGAATGTAAGTGGATGACGCCACGGTTTTTTCTTGAATATCTAACGCGAACAAACATTTAATCACATCGAACAGTTTGGCGTAGTTCACCGAATAGAGAATGAGAAAACAGATCGGACCCTCAACAAAGGCAGTCAAACTGTACAAATAACCGAATACGTGAGCAATGGAGATGCACAGAGGCACGATGGAGACATTTCAAGTGATACAATTGTCGGATCTGATATACCCCATCGCGAATCAGCTTTCGCATATTCTTTCCCTATTAGTGACAGTGAAGGGGTCACATGTACGTAAACAGAGGCATCTGAATCTCTTACATGGAATGGCAAAAGCTGATTGAGAATCGATAACCTGAAGTGATAAGATGACAAAACTACCCTACAACATCATGAAACAAGTTTATGGAACGAGAATGGAGACCTCGAGAATACAATGAGTTATGCCGTCCAGTAAAAGCCAAATAGCAGTAAAGGGATAGACCTAACATGCTAGGCGAACGGATTACAAACGGAGAAAATCAATAATGTGTTTGATGACAATGCATTAGAATTCAGCAAATTTCTGACTAATTTCGGTGAAAATTTCACAAATACTCAAGCTCAGTCGACCAATGTTTAATCCTTTGCAGAAAGATGCAAACGCGCTGAATACGATAAAAACCGTCAGTCGATTGATTTACGCCTGTTTTTTTCCCACGAAAAGAGGTCCAAGTTTTTTTTTTTACTCACTCCTTTTGAGAATAAGGAATGAAAATCATATTTCTAGACTAATTCGATGACGAGGAACCCGAATCTGTAATCGGTTTTCACGCCACACGTCGGGAACATGGTCATCCAGAACGGCGTCCCAATCACTCAGAATCGTGAAGGGACGACGACATGGAATCACATGGATGATGTCTATAGGGTGGAAATGCATTGGGTATACATGGTGATGAAATGTTAACCGGTAGGAGCAGTTGGGAAGCAGAATGGGCTATACACAGACGATGGAAAAATGACTGTGGGATAGTGACACGAAGAGTGAACGTTTGTAATAAGACGGGTGTAGGTGCAGTGATTCTGCTTTGTGGAATGTGATCAGGGATGATAGTAGATGGTTTGATAAGAAGGAGGAGGTAGCAGGATGATGTATGTTGATGTGACAACTGTACATAAACCACTTCAAGATGACCTGTGTAGCATATCGAAAAAAAGCAAGTAGCGCACAAAAACAACAGACAAGCAAGCCCATACATATACGAACACAATGCAGCAAACAGGAGGTCAGCATCGATCAGCAACATGAAGAACGAACACCCAACCGGTGACTGACAACAGGCCAAAAGTTCCACTCAAGTTTTCCAATGACGTTTTAGTGTGTAGCATGAAGACGGATGGAAATGGACAGTTGGGAACAGAGGGTTAGGTGCATCGAGGCAAGAGGCAGATGGGGTGTAAAGGGCGCTGGCTGGAGACGCAAGACAGAGACGGAATAGCAAAAATTGGCTTGATTTTAGGGGCACTGACTGACGGCAAAGATTATAACTTTGTGCTGGAAAGATCAAATTAGATACAGAATAGAGATATGGAAAGAGGACATACAAAGGAGGAACCTGTGCTGATCAGAAAAATTCTAAACCACGCCACAAAAGAGAAAAAGGCTTTAAAAAAGGGAGAGTGGTGATTTTTCGACTTCCAGCTCCGAGCAGAACAATTCACTCAGCTCGGTCTACAGCTAACGATGAGGTGGTTCTCTGGCTGTAACGGTTTCCCCCACAGGTGAAAAACAGTCAAGTTATTACCGTCAGAAAAAAACTTGGGAAAACGACTTTTTCTCGGTCATTTCTGATCCATTCTCCGAGAAGATGACATCATTGGAAAGCCATAATCAAGGGCTTTCCAATGCCGTTGTCCGTTTTAAATTTACTCTTCACTTGCAGGTGCTACAGCAATCTGAATTTTTGCCCTCAAAAATTTCTTTTTTAAAGCTCACTGGGCACAGTGACAACCGTATTGATTTTTCGTTGCCCTATCCTTCTCAACCTTGGTTTTCCATCTGCGATTTGCCTTCAGTGTTCCACCTCGATGCCGGCCTGTATGGAATTGCTACGTTTTCGGTTTGCTTATCTCCTTGTGTTTAGCCAATTATCTGGAAATGGGCAACCAAAAGGATAACATTCCCGATGGTCGCGGTTCCATTAACACCAATTTACATGCAACCGAAAGTAAAGAGGGTTCAGGATCGCCCCGTTCACGGACCGAATCAACGGTTTGCGCTTTGTCATTCGTTCGGTCGTTCGCACGGTTGCTGATGCTCGATGATGATGAGCAGATGTCAGTGGTCGCTCAGCAGTTTGAATGTGAATGTTGCGCCGCTATTGATTGTTGTCCGTGTTTACGACGATTACATTTACCACCTGAAGAATGGCGATCGGCATTAATGGATAAAGATAAAGTTTCTTTACTCGGTGAGAGTATCGTTATTGGTCAACATACACTTGATTATGATCGCGATTCATATGCTCGTGAGAGTACACATTTATGTTGTTTACGATATTCATTGGGTGCAGCAATGGTCTTTCGATTTGTTTTATCAATATTTTTATGTGTCGGTTTTGTATTGGCAATATTCGTTCACGCATCACTCTATGAATTATGTGATCAATGTGATTGGGAGACATATAACGGATTACATGTTGAAGTATTAATGTTTATCAGTTCAATTATATGTAATTCAATTGCACTTTTTTCAATGGCGACATTGATTGCGACTATCGATATCGATAAACGTTTTAATATGAATTCATATATCGGTCACCTGTTAAAACAACCGAAATTTTGGTTATTGACATTATTAACATGCATGTTCATTACGGTTGCAACAAAATTTCAATTTGCATTTAGTCGTGATCAACACAGTCATTATCTCGTCGCAATGGTCGTATTGATTGTCATTGACATTCTGGTGTATTTTGTATTGACATTAACAGTTAATCAATTCTGTATTGATCGACACGGATATTTGGACAGTATGCCAACTACCAATAGTAACGAAGAGGCACTTGCCTATGCTGAATTGCGTGATTTGTGGGCAAACAATCTTGAATATCGAGAATGGACAGCCGCATTAACAACATTCTGTTTACTATCCGCACTGTACAATGCAGTCTGGTACGTCACTGTTTAATGATTTTCTTCTCATTTTACGTTCGGTAATAGGGGTTTTTACGACATTGCCATAACCGCAAAAAATATTTCAGATCCATTGATCTCGCTACCGAGTACGCCTCTGTTCGTGGTTCTTCGGTTTGGGGCTGGATGCTGCCGTCTGTTTCATGCATCTTTTTACTGTTCCAAATGGCTTCAACCGTCATTAGACGTCTTGTTTTCTCGACCACACAGAGCTGAACCACACCATTCTGCTTCTCGGGGATTTCGGCTTGGTTCGATTGCGCGCAAAACGCCCTCAACTCCTCGACAACAAAAACCAAACGGTCCAGCGCCAGGGCTGCGGTACGAGTCGCTTGAATAGCAATCGCACGCTGAGGGAAGTTCAATTCGGCCCCGGGATCGGCGCGAACCTGCAGCTGTAATAAAAGTGCGCTTAACTTAGTATATATATATGTAGTTCCGCGCAAGCTGCAGGCTGAAACGAGTGCGATCTCTCGCTTAACTTAGTATATATATATGTAGTTCCGCGCACGCATACGGATAGGAATTCGAAGCTGCAGGCTGAAACGAGTGCGATCTCTCGGAAATGACTCTGATGCAGTCACCCGGAAGGGCCACTTCAACAAATGCTGGTGTCTTGTGAAGCTGAACATCCAGAAGGGTCACTTCAGAACAAAAGTGGTGTCTTGCAAAGCTGAACCGAGTGAGCAGCCACCCGGAAGGGCCACTTCGTATTCGAAAAATAATAAGGCAATTGCAGGTCCTGTTATCAAAATGACGGTACCGGTGTCTTGCGCAGTTGGCACAGCCACAGCCACAGCCACAGCATGCTGAATTCGAAGACAATCTTCAATCGTGGGTCATCATCAGAGCTCCAGGCTGTCCTAGCAATGCATAAATGGATTAATCCGCGCGCGCGGCAACTCGATCGATCGATCGATCTAATTTCCAGCGGCATCTGAATGGACACCGACAGAAACAGCAGTTCGATCGTTCGGTTCGGTTCGGTTCGGTTCAATTCATTTCATTTGGTGCGCTGTTTCTTCTTATGGGATTGTTCGGTGATTTCAGCATCAGTACGACTGTTGACATCACTGTTACTGTTATTATTCACCATATTATTACTACTCGATGAACTGCTGCTGCTGCTGCTGCTGCTGCTGCTGCTGCTGTTGTTGTTGTTGTTATCGTCATGATGATCATAATGATTGTCATTATCGTTATTGTTGTTCGCATCGCGTTGTAATTGTATCTGTTTATATTCATATGGAAAATGTTGATGTAATAATCGTTCCGGAATATGATACGCATCTATCAGATAACAGCGAATCATCAGATCAGAATATCGATCAGCGACGATAGATATGACGATTGATTGACATACCAAATGGTAGTGTATACTGATTGATTAACAATACAACATCACGTGGTAAACCGGTTTTATCCATAACTGTCCATATGAATGACACTAAATCTTGTAATAACGGCAACAGACCACTCCGATCGGTTAATTGAATGAATAACGGAAACGGTGGATAAAGAGGATCATCATCACTGCTACTGCCCGAAGATGACGACGACGACGAACTGTTGCTATTGGGACAGAAATATCGGAATATCGTGTTCATCATGTTACCAATACGATGACATACAGATGGTTGTGATCGTCGATCAACAATTGAACGACTACTGCTGCTGCTGCTGCTCGATGAAGATGAAGATGACGATGACGACGAGCTGCTACTACTGCTGTTGTTGTTGTTATCCTCCATACTGACAGTATCGATATTGTTTATCAAATGATTAATACAGTGAAGTATTGAAGATATCACATCACCATCTCGTATGAATAATCGATACGCTTTCAGTTGTTTACGCCGTTGTTCTTGCTGTTGTTTTTGTTGTTGTTGTTGTTGTAGTTGTAGTAGTTGTTCTTGTTCTTCTTGTTCCCATATTTGTCGCGCCTGTTCGCGTTTTTCCCGTATGTGTTGTGGTTGTACTGAACGTGGTCGTAACGCATACGGAACGGTTGGTTTCTCCTTTGATGATGATGATGACGATGAGGACGACGACGACGATGATGATGATGATGACAGCGGCGGTGGTAATGGTGATGGTGATGGTGATGACAGACATTTGTTGATGAGTACAGTTAATATTTTCATTAATCGTTCGATCATATATTCCCTATGTGTACCGTATCGACTATTCCATAACGGTGCACCGTATTGAGTATTCCACGATAACAATTTTGGATAACCATAACCCACACTGTATCACATCATCATCAACATTATCGCAGATCAGCATATTGATATTATAGTGAATGTTATGTACATAAGATATATATAGATATTACCGTAATGCTTCAGCCAATCCGATGACCATCTCATTGTGAGCTTCTTTTTCAGATAATTTGGAAGCATGAAAGGGATAATTCCTGTTGAAAAAGACCAGACGGATTAAACACTTTACCAGTCGACCATCATAACCGCCACCGATTAATACATTCGGTTTGACGAAATTATTGATCAAATTACTATATGATGATGAAACATAAACATAAACAACACAACACATCACATCACATCAGCAACGTCATCCATCTGATCGACCGACATCTTAAAGATACATACAGTACAGTACAGCACAGTACGTACCGGACTGCTCTCGGATCATATTCCATACTATTCATCCATTGAATGGCAATTAGCTGTCGTAACGGTGGATGACCCTTTTGTTTCAATAATTGATCGATATGTGATTCTAATAGTGTCGGTGGAGATAATGACAACACGATATCGTATTCATCGAAATTAGGTGATTCAGAAAATAAACGAACAAAACTCAGTTCCTGCACGACAAAAAGGCACATATTAGTATATACTAACATAACAGACAAACAAGTCAGGTGAGGTGAAATGAGGCACACAACTGTTTGTACCGAAAATTCGTTCAGATACTGTTCTAATAATGTGGATTCAATAATCAGTTGATCATAACGTGATGATGAGGATGACGAGGAGGAGGATGAAGAGGAGGATGATGATGATGACGACGACGATGATGATGTATTCGATATCTAATTCGTGAAACATGCCAGTCAGTAGGCGATACAGACAGCATCATCATGCGTGAGAGAGACCGACTGAACTGACCTGATGATGATGATGATGATGATGAAATACACATAAATGAAACAGTCGACCGATTGTATCGTACGCATTCATCGGACCCGCTGCATACTTCAATACCAATAGTAAACCATGATCGATCGCTAAACATACACGTCTGTGTTGTTCCTGTCGATCACGTTCACGTTCCGCTGTCGATCGCGTATCAGTATCATTATCAGTCCTCTTCTTGGAGGAACGGACTGTGCAATGTACAATTAGCACACAATATCAATATCAATATCAACATCATCGATACGATACAAATGGTACCGTTAACAATCAACATATTATACAATCGAGACAACCGTTCCTGTTGTTGTGGTGTTGATACGTTCTTCTGTTGTTGTTGTTGTTGTTGTTGTAATTCTGATAGTAATCGTAACAATTTCCGATCCGCTTCCGATCGACCATTCACACCACCATTATCACTACTGCTACTGCTGCTACTACTCGACGAGCTACTGTTGCTGTCGCTGTTGCTATTGCTACTCGATGATGATGATGATGATGATGATGATGATGATGATGTGATATCCGAATCGGTATCCATCATGAGGGTCAGATCCATTAATTCATGTGGTACAGATGATGACGATGACGATGATGAGGATGATGACGATGAGGATGATGAAGAGGATGATGACGATGATGATGATGATTTGATTTTACCCGTATTATTGCGTTTTGACATCGCGACTATCTGTATTCAATTCAATATTTTGTGCCCAATAAATCTGTAACTATGTGGAGCGATGTAAGAAAGTTGGTTTGGAAGAGAGAATAAGAAACAAGAGAGAAAGAGCAAAACATAGAAACGTCATTTTTGAAATCGCATGAAAAGTTCAAGATTTTGCTGTCTCGTTGATATTCAAAGACCCTCTAAGTCGTTCACTTTTTCGCTGGAAAAGGACAGAGGATGATACTTTTCTGGGTTTTGACGTTAAGTTCTGTCTGTACGGCAGATGTCTTGTACCTGACCGTTACTTCGCCGGTTTGTCCGTGCTACCTCTGCCTTTTCCTGATTCTGCGATGTCCAGTTTAATGCAACCATCGTGGAGCAGTACAGTTCACTGTTGATTCAATGGAATCCAAATCCTGATAATCCACGCGATCCACACGACCCGACGGTCGGGATCTCGTGGCTGGACCCGTCGGGTTATGATAGTGGTCTAATCGTGGTAATGCTCGCGGTCGTTGATACCTTTGAATGCATTTGCCGTTTTTCTGTAGGATTCAACCGCCAATACTGGTTCATTCTGTTGGATGGTTGATCAAGGACCAACAGAAGGCAATTCGATACAGTCATATACGATTGCCGTCTTTGGTGCCAGTGGAATGGGTCTATCTGATCCATTTGCAATTAAAGCCTGTATCAAGTAACTTTATTTTCGAACGTTGTTATCCTTCTCAATTGCGATGTAATGTGATGCTATGTATGCTCGTTGTTCGTTGTGCTCTCTTTCTGTTTTTCAAGTAATTGTGCACCGGGAAAGAAAGCTGATTGTTCATTAACATCAAGTTTAACTACACAGGGTGTTATTGTTGGTGTATTAGTTGGTATATTAGTCGCATTATTTGTTATTTATCGTGGAATGGGATATTATGCGCGAAAATTTCAAGAACGGTATTTAACATCACGACAAACACAACAACTCGAATTGGATCGCGAACGTGATAAGCACCTATCAACTGTTCTGGTAAGTTTTAAACCAATCTGGACTTTGTTGTTTTGATGGAATGATAACTGCTGATTGATTGTCTCGATGTTAGGGAACGCGCGCATCATGTGAATGGAATTGGTCACGTGTGGCCCTCGTAATCGCATTTGTACGAGCGAATGCTGACAACCCAATTCGATATTCCATATTGGATCTGAGCAAAGAGGTGATGTTGATGATCGGTATGCATCTACGAGTGTTGTTGTCAACAGTCAGTTACTGATTGTGTGATGCCATTTTGTTAATAGGTGCACCACTGTCCGCACAGCAACGGCGGAGGAGGTTAACATCTGGATGGACTGTCGGTGGTCGTTTATCAATTGATATACCAACTGGATCAACAAATCCATCAGCAATTGGTACTGCGGATTGTCCTCCAAAATCCGGTTCCACTAAGAAACTTGAGAATGAATTTGACAATGCACTGTGTCCATCGCCGTTGACACCAATCTCATCACCGGGATCGCTATTATCGTTTGGGTCGCAGACGAAACTTGTTGACAAACCTGCTTCGCAAACCTCGCCTGTAGCACCAATTGGTACATCTACAAGGCATCTTGACTCAAAAATGATGGAATACAACACCGCTAACAGCTTTCGCGCAAGGTCATCTTCTGCGGTGCTTGCGATGGTCGAAAAATATGAAGAGGAAGATCTTCGGCAAACTGCTTACATCGCCGATTGGGAAGATTTGGAAGATGAATAGTGCTAATTGTTTCGTGTTGTGTGCCTGTGTGTGTTGTTCCTTTTATTAAGGCAATCTGTCGATTGTCTTCTTTGATTACCTTCGGAGTCGTTTATTCAAACGCTGCAGAACTGTTTTCATCAATTACCAATTATAATATGTAATGGCTTGAATTAAATATTGCTATTATTAATTAAAATTTATGCGGTGGGCCGCACCTGACAGTGAGTGGTCAATATTGCAATTGCCTGCATTGATCATGATTTCGCTCAATTGCAATCTGCGTACAAGCCCTCCATACAAACATGACCTGCACGAGCTCGCGATCGAGCGCTCATACCATTTCCACGATCTGCGTTATAGCATTTGCTTTGTGCCAACGTTGATAAACTTTGCGAAGTGTTAGCGGAATAAGAAGGAGCACAATACCAAAAAGGCCTGAAAGAACATATCGATATTATTAGCAAATTGATGACGATTGTGAAATCCGACCATAAAATAATACAGTTTCGAGTTGCGATTCCTTTTGTCCCTCCTTTTTCTGACACATACGCGCGATATCAGAACAAATCGAAAATACGAGTTATGTTACCGATATTTGTTTAAAGACGGTAAACGTAAACGCCATACACACCAACATCACCTACACTTGAACACTGAACACGCGTAATGATCACATATATAAACGAACCACAACAATAAAAAATTCAAACGCATGACCGAGTGCTCGAGCACTTAAACATCGATTCCACGCAAACACAAACCGATACTACAAGTGGAACATGCCAATTTTGGATCAGTCACGAATCCACCCGACTACACACTGACTACCTTCACACTGACATGATACACTTCGTGACATCGATTACACCTATAAATTGTAAATGAGAGATATTCTCGACATGTCTCGAGTGATGCCACATGCTGACCGTAAAGGATCATCGCCTTGATGAAGCATATATTGTTCTTCAAGACATTTGCGGTGAACCAAATTAGAATCTGATTCATTCAACATTTAGACATCGCATGAAATGAAACGTACCGCTCTTTTTATAGCACGCACAGGCAGGAAACAAGTTCGGTCCGCTATCAAACTAACAACAACCGCAGTCAACACAATGTCAAACGAATATCCCCAAACTTTATTGCAGATGACACAACGTTCCCGTGCATCACGACCCATCGGTAGCCAAACGGGATGAACAGAAAATAACCACGTCGCTGCGACATTTAGACATAAACATGATATCATCACTACTGTTCAACGGTTGGTTTTGTGCTTTCTGTTCTTGTTTCTTATTGGATTCTCTTTCAAACAACTTTCTTACATCGCTGTTCTTCTCCACGTAGTTTACAGATTGAATTTCGGTGAGAACGTATCGACGAGGCGATCATGGCAAAACGCAAGAAGAAGACGGGTAAAATCAAATCATCATCATCGTCGTCATCATCGTCATCATCGTCATCATCTGTACCACATGAATTAATGGATCTGACCCTCATGATGG